>JABLTH010081208.1_pt1 | contig 96863 bp, 83 predicted proteins | sample 7875711 | NCBI WGS metagenome assembly JABLTH01 (sample SAMN14941262, study PRJNA633318) | bioreactor metagenome | isolation source: bioreactor | place: China | collected 2019-03-05
TAACTTCAATGTAAATATTGGCCACAGATTGCACAGATGTACACAGATAAAGTCTGTGCTAATCCTTCCATCAGTGGCAAAACTTACCTGCCCAGTAGTTCTCTTTGTGTCTTCGTGCCTTTGTGGCTATAAACCTGCGCAGCAATTAATAATAGTTTGATGTAGATATTGGCCACAGATTGCACTGATGTACACAGATAAAGTCTGTGTTAATCCTTCCATTAGTGGCAACACTCATCTGCGGAGCAGGTATTAAAACACTTCTCCCAGGTTTACAAAAAATCCCCTTGAGCCATTTTTGCCAAAGCCATAATCAATACAAAAATTGGTATCGGAAAACTTATTCACTTTAATGCTCAGTCCCAAGCCATACCCCAGTTGCGGGTGTGTGTAGTTTTTTGCAAGGTCGCCCGAAAAAGCCTGCATGTTACCAAAGAACACTGCATGGAGCAAATCATTTTTTGTGAGCCGTGCCCGGTATTCTGCTTCGTTATAAAACATGGCATGTCCCCTGAAGCGGCTTTGGGTGTAGCCGCGGCCGGTATTATAATTATCATCCCAGCCGGTGCTGGGCAATAACAGGTAAGGCACCGCGTCACCGGATGGTGTAAGCCAGTTATAATTCCATAGTGCGATGATATTGGTAGAGTGTTTCGGGAACTCAATATATGTTCTGAATTCGGTTACGAGTGAACGCCAGTTATTGCTTTGTGATGCTATGCCAATATTCTGCCTTAAAACCATGCCTGCATAAATACCCTGCCTTGGATTTACCTGGTTCAGCCTGGAGTCGTATAATAATTTAAGCACCGGTGCAATGGCTGTTTCCTTTGTGCGTACCAGTTGGTTCACCTGCTGTTTAATATTGGGCAACAGCGAATCGGTGGCGGCAATATTCCAGTATTTATCAAAATATATTCCCAGGCCAACATAAAAATCCTTTATCATCTCCCGCTGTACCACCTGGTGCAGTTTAATGGCATTGTATGAAATGGCATAGCCGGTATCGGCATATGCATTATTGCCAATGCCATAAATGATGCTGGGGTATTGGGAATACCTGATGTCTGTAATAAAATTATACTTATTGCCTGCCGACCAGATATTGGCTGTGAGCGGAACAAAGAATTGTTTTTTTTGGGTGTAAGTGGGAACACAGAGAATGCTGGAAGCTTTTTGCTGTGCCGACTGGCTGTTATAAAAAACCTTGTTGAAAGCGATGGCGGCGGCAAAACCCGTGGCGAGCGAGTAACCCGCAACGGGCATCAATACGGTTTTGCGGGGAGCTGCAGGCGTTCCTGTTTTTTTGTGCAATATTTTTTTTACAATATCTGCCAGGTCTGTTTTTTTATTACTGCTGTTAAGGGAATCTTTTTGCGAGGCTGTTTGCGCAGTAACTGTTAAAGTGATGAATAGAGATGAAAAACTCAGAAGGTAATTTGAAAAACGCATTTTAAAGGTTGTACGCTGTACTGTTTTACTGCAGGATTTGATGGTATTTTGTTTGAATTAAAATTAGAAGAGTTTTTGTGGTTATTCTGTCGCTGTTTTTATACTGAAGACTGAAAATATTATTTATCAATTTTTTGGGTGTAAAACTTCGTTACCTTACTTTTGCCGCGGAGAGATGGCAGAGCGGTCGAATGCGGCGGTCTTGAAAACCGTTGACTGTCACAGGTCCGGGGGTTCGAATCCCTCTCTCTCCGCAAAAAGCCCTTCATTACCACGTAATGAGGGGCTTTTCTGTTCAAAAAATATAAAATGTGTTACAACATCAGTAAGTAATGCTGAGACCGGCACCAAAACCCATATCGCTGTCGTAATGCGAGGAAAGGGAAATATATTTGGTTACGATATAACGTAATCCGGTCATCCATTCCCGGTCGGAATTCCAGTAGCCGTTCAGCCGCAGGCGGCTGGTAAGCGGTATATCTTCACGGCCCAACTGTAACCTTAACTTGCCTTCAGTATCAATTCTTGCATCCGCTTTTAACAGCCAGGGCAAGGTGTACTGGAAACCGAAGCAGGCCACTGCCCGCTGGTTCTTGGTACTGGTTTGCCCGAAAATGTTTTTTTCTAATGCATCGTGTTTGCGGTAACGCCAGTCGAACCCGGCATAGGGCATAAACCACTGGTTGCGGCCAATAAGCCTGCCGATATGTGTTTCACTTTCGTATCCCTTTGCATCATTCAGCCCGGCCCGCCATTCGGTTTGCAATACCCACCTGGTATTGGCCAGTAACATTTCCCCGTCGCTGCCATTGCTTTCAAGCCCAATATGTGCCGAATAATACATCCTCCGGTCATCATGATATACTTTACGCAATGATTGTTTGTAATTACCCAGCTGCGGGTTGGGTACAGAGTTTTCATAAGAGAAAATTCTTCCCATCCCTGCCATCATGTGGTACAGTATATGGCAATGAAAATACCAGTCGCCTTCTTTTTCGGATGCATTGAACTCAATGGTATCTGTTTCCATTGGCATGATATCCAGAACGGTTTTTAAAGGTGCGTACTCGCCCTGGCCGTTCAGTACCCTGAAAAAATGCCCGTGCAAATGCATCGGGTGCCGCATCATGGAATTATTGTAAATGATGATGCGGATGTTTTCGCCTTGCCTTATTAAAATTTTATCTGTTTCAGAAACGGTTTTGTTATTGATGGTCCACACATAACGGTTCATATTGCCTGTAAGCTCAAAACGCATTTCCCTTACCGGCCCGGGTGGCAGCGTTGTTTTTTCGGGTGAACGCAGCATAGCATAGTTCAGGGCGGTAATTGTTTTGTTGCTGTCAATGATTTCCGGGTACATCACGGTATTCATGTCCATCTGCTGCAGGCTCATGTTCATGCCCATATCATTCATGGTGCCATTGGTGTTCATCATGCCATTCATCATCTTCATGCCTTCAAAATATTTAAGCCGTGGGAGTGGCGCTGCGGCATGTGTGTCGCCTGTGCCCAGCCATACCGATGTGTGTTTGGTACGGTCTTCCGAGGTGGCCATTAATTCGTAACTGCCATCAGCGGGAACGGTTAGTTCAATATCATATGTTTCAGACACGCCAATGATCATCCTGTCTGTTTCCACCGGCAACACATCTTTACCGTCGCTGGCCACCACGGTGATTTTTCCGCCGGCATAATGCAGCCAGAAATAAGTGGATGAACTGCCGTTGATGATCCGCAGTCTTAGTTTTTCGCCTGGTTTTACATGCGGGAACTGTTCCTGCTTTTTGCCATTGGCCGTAAACAAATCATAGTACACATCACTCACATCCATGGCCAGCATGCGTTTCCATTCGTTGCCGAACTTTGTTTTCAGGTGCTTTTCTTTGATGGCCTGCAAATAATTTTGTGTGGCCCCTTTTTTAATGGCATACCAGTCGGTGGCAAAATGCAGGGAGCGTTCCACCTGTCCAGGTTTTTCATTGGTCCAGTCGCTCAGTAAAACTGTAAACTGTTTTTGTGTTATATCATTTTTTTTGTGAATGATGAATGCACCGTACATGCCGCTTTGTTCCTGCAGCATGCTGTGCGAATGATACCAGTAAGTGCCGTTTTGCACAATGGGAAACGAATATACCAGCGTGGAATGACCCTTAATGGGAGCGGTGGTTAAATAAGGCACACCATCCTGGTAATTGTGCAGTATCAGTCCATGCCAGTGAATGGATGTTTCCATATGCATGCGGTTGTGTACATGTATCTCTGCGGTATCGCCTTCAGTAAATTCAAGCGTGGGTGCAGGTATGCTGCCATTGATAGCGATGGCTTTTGCTTTTTTACCGGTGTAGTTCACCAGGGTGTCGGTAATGTACAAATGATAGATCACCCGTTGCCCATGTTGTTGCCTGAATGGTTCAGGCTTTTCTGTCTTTGTCATATTCATATGCTGGGCATGTAATGCAAAACCAGTTACGAGTAAAAATAGGATGGTTGCAATTGTTCTCATCTGTCTTGTTTATAGTATTGTTTACTTCAGCGTGTCTTTTACACTGCCGCAGCTGAGCATGCTGTTGCCGTAATAGGGATTTTTAATAGTTTGTTCCGCACTCAGCCAGTATGCTTTTTTCATCGGGCAATAGTCCAGGTATACGGGTTGCGCCGACAGCTTCACGGTTTTTGCAAGCGTGCTCATCTTGTCGGACAATTCAGCAAAATTTTCTCTTTGTTTACTGATGTCTTTAGCTGCGGCGATATTTTTTGCTGCAGCTGCCATGCCTGCCTGTACATTTTGAAACGCCTGCTGCGCTGCGGCGCTTAATGTAGCCGGGTTCACAGTGCCGATGTTTTTATTCAATTCGCCGGCCTGCACCGCAGCTTTTGCTGCATCACCAGCCACCAGTGCATCTTTGATTTTGTAATAGCTGCTGAGCAAATCCCGGAGTTGTGCATCTGCCTGCGCGTGGGTGAAGTTTGCCATGGCAATAAACAGGAATACTGGTAATATCTTTTTCATAACTGTTCTTTTATACCTCAAAGTTAAGCACCCTTCCTGCGGAGGTTGTTACAGGATATTGTATAAGATGTATATAATTTCAGTGCAAAAAATAAGCCACGCAAGCGTGACTTATTTTGAAAAACCCAACCACCAATAATTTGGTTACAGTGAATGATAAAAATCCAGTATTCTTGTTTGCGTGTTTGTGTTGTCGGTAAACAGCATTACTATCTCAATATGGTTCCATGTTCTGTTGCCAATTTGCAGCGGCAGCATATTGAAAAAAATACTGTTGCTGTAAGAGCCGGTTTCATCCAGCACATTTACGCCGTTCCATACTGCGCCGCCTACTTTTATATCCGGGCCAATGGTGTTCCAGTAAGAGCGGTCCATGATGATGGTGGTCCATTGCCTGTCAATTTTATGGATCCTGAAATAAGGATCATCGGGGCGTAGCCCGGAGAATACCTGCAGCCCGGCACCGTCTTTCAGAATGAGCCTGGGTTTCCAGTTAACATCTGTAAAGCCCAGTGGTGCGGCAACATTCAATGCCTGTTTTTGTGATAGCGCCACCGTAAATTCTTTTTGCCATAACAGTTTGTTCTGTTTCAGCAATAGTGATGTGAAAAGGTGCAGCTGGAATTTTTTTTCAGCTGACGGCAGTTTGTCAAATGAAACAGCAAGATCGTTATTGCGTGCTTCCAGTTTTACCGAATCTGTTTTTGTGCCATTGTCCCAGGTGATGAATGCTGAATCCACTTTGTTCAATGGCAGGTACTCCGGGTTCAATATCACCGTTACCAGTTTTGATGCTGCAGGAGGAGGATTTTCTGTGCCTGCGGTTTTTTCTTTTTTGCAGGATGCGGTTGCCGCAACCAATGCAATGAGTGTGATTGATTTTAATTTCATGGTTATACTTGTTTAAATGTTCAATAGTGCTGCTAATACGAACCAGCATCATACAAATGCGCTGAACAGGGTGGCCGGTATTGAAACAGGGCCATCCACCATGGGCAGTTGTTCTGTTGCCGGCACCGGCGTATTTTTTTTGTACAAAGCATATGCGGCCAGTGTTTTTGACAGCATTAGCAGTGCTGCCAGGGTCAGCGCCCAATGCCATTTCCTGTTTTGCATAATAGTTGTTTTAGATTGCAAACTTCTGATGATTGATAAAACTGAATCTTGGTGAATACCAAGATTTTTTTACTGTGTGAATTCCTTCAGGATGCGCCCGAATTCTTTCTTGTTTTTATTGATTTTGCGTAATGCATCGTAATGGGATTTTGAGATGGGTATAAATTGTGTGGTTTGTTTTGCTTCACTCCAGCCTGCCTTTATTGCATCCAGTGCAGCCGTATCATGCAGGTGCAATTCCAGCAGGGCATTTTGCAATTCAGCACCCACGGCGCTGCCAAAGCGGTTGTTGAATAAAACCGGGCCCAGCGGTATTTCGGGCGACAGCCACAATAATTTCAGCTTTTGCTTATTGGTGGAATCCATCGCCATGTATTTGTCATATTCATTATTGCCCATAGCAGCAATATCAGCCTTGCCATTCAGCACGGCCTCTATGGCAGCCGCATGGGTTTTTGTGTATTCAAACGTTGCGAAACTCTGCTCCGGGTCTTTAATGCCTGCGGCTGAAAATGCCAGTCTTGGTACCAGGTTGCCCGATGTGGAACCTTTGTTCACCAGTGCCAGCCGCAGGTCTTTGGCCTTTGGCTTCAACCCGGAGATGTTTTCGAGTTGCACCCCTGCAGCCACGATTATTGCAGTTTTGTAATTGTCTTTTGCATCGTTTCTTACTTCCAGTGCGGCCACCGGGTGCATGGGATACGGTTTGCCCGATGCTTCCAGCAGCAAATAACCAAAACTGTTGATAAAGGCAATATCCGCTTCATTATTTTGCACCGCTTCAATCAATGCATGCACGGTGGGATAACTTTTTACTGATGTTTTGTATTGGTATTTCGCTTTTAAGTGGTTGGCAAAAGGCTGGATATTTTTGATGCGGTCATTATCCGCATACTGGTAAGTGGCCAGCCTGATCACCTGTGCGTGCATGACTGTTAATGCCAGCATTGCCAGCACCAGGAGGATGTTTTTTTTCATGGCTTAAAAAATTTTCGCAAAACTCATAAAAACAGCTTTAAGTCAGACAGTAATTACATGAGCGATAAAAATCAGGTACCGCCGGAATCTGTTGCCTGTACAGTGTTTTATGAAACTGATTGCAAAATATTTTGTTCTTTTTTTAACAGTGTTTTCTTTTTTGTGTGGCCAGGAGAGTAGGTTGAAGATGGGCCGGAATATGCAGTGCAATCCCGGCCTTTCCTCTTACTCCTGCTTGTGCTGCGTCAATACTTCATTAACCCTGCTGCAGCTTTTCTGCTTTGTAGCCTGCCGCTTCCACGGCCTTTACAATGTCCTGTTCCTGTATGTTGTTTTCCATTACTACAGTTAATATTTTGCCGGGATCCTGCACATCCACATTCCAGTTGGCGGCTCCTGCGGCATTGTTTAAAAACGGTGTTGCTTTTTCAATGCAGCCAGCACATTTAATGGTTGTTTTAAATTTTACTGTTTCCATACTTTGTTTTTTATTGTTCAATTTTATATCCCATTTTTTCTATGGCATTCACTACTGCTTCTTTCGAAGCCTTTGTTTCGTCTGTTTCAATATCAGCCTTTCCCAATTCCACATGTGCTGCAGTTACGCCGGCCGTATTTGCCAGTATTTTTTTAATCACCATCACACAGTGTTCGCCGCCCATGCCGCCGATCTTTAATGAATGTTTTTCCATGTTGTTTGAGTTTGTTCAGCAAAGTTATTTTTACAAACCCTGCCCGTTGTTACAGAATCCCGCGGCTTTGTTATAAGATTTTAAGCTGGGGTTATGTTATTTAAAATGATGAAAACTTCAGCCTTAAACTGTTGCTCACCACGCTCACACTGCTGAGTGCCATGGCCGCACCTGCAATCATGGGGTCGAGCAAAAAGCCATTCAGCGGGTACAATACGCCTGCCGCAACCGGTATGCCGATGATATTGTAAATAAAGGCCCAGAATAAATTTTGCCTGATAGCAGCAACGGTTTTACCCGACAAACGCAATGCCTTTGGAATGCTGTTAAGATCGGAAGTGATAAGCGTCATCCTGGCCACATCCATTGCAATGTCACTGCCTCTGCCCATCGCGATACTTACATCGGCCTGGGCAAGTGCATGGCTGTCGTTGATACCATCACCCACCATGGCCACAATCTTACCTTGTTGCTGCAGTTCTTTTACAAATGCCGCTTTGTCTGCAGGCATTACTTCAGCCCTGAAATGTTTTAGCCCCGTTTCTTTAGCAATTGCGGCAGCTGTTTGCGCATTGTCACCGGTGAGCATATATACATCAATGCCCGATTGCTGCAGTTGCTGAATGGCTTCTTTGGAAGATGGTTTGATACTGTCGGCAATAGCGATCATGGCCAGTACCTGCTGCTCACTTGCAAACAGTACTACAGTTTTTGCCTGTTGTGAAAGCAGGCGTATTTTATTTTCAAAAAATGCGGGTATAATGATCTGCTCCGCTGCAATGAGTTTGGGGTTGCCAATTAAATATTTTTTCTCTTTGTAAAAAGCCATTACCCCTTTACCGGTAATACTCTCTGTTTTTTCTGGCATTACAGGTATTGACTTTTCTTCCTGCAGCTTTTTTACCACCGCTTCTGCCAGCGGATGCTCCGACTGCATTTCTATTCCCAGTAATAGTGATTTGATAAAGCCGCTGTCTGTTTCGGTTGAAATGAATAAGTCGGTAACCGCCGGTTTGCCTTCGGTGATGGTGCCGGTTTTGTCCAGTATCACCGCATTTACTTTATGTGCCAGCTCCAGGCTCTCTGCATCTTTGATAAGTATATTGTTTTCGGCACCCTTGCCCACACCCACCATAATGGCAGTGGGCGTTGCCAGCCCCAGCGCACAGGGACAGGCAATTACCAAAACAGTAACGGCAGTGAGCAATGCGTGTGTAAATGCATGCTGGCCGCCCCAAATCATCCATGCAATAAAAGTGAGTATGGCAATACCAATTACAACCGGAACAAAAATACCTGCGATACGGTCCACCAGTTTTTGCACCGGGGCCTTGCTGCCCTGTGCTTCCTGCACCATTTTAATGATCTGCGACAGCAATGTGTCTGCGCCTACTTTTTCAGCTTTGAACTGAAAACTGCCTTTTTGATTGATGGTGCCGGCAAATACTTTATCGTTCTTGTTTTTTGCAACAGGAACGGGTTCGCCGCTGATCATGCTTTCGTCTGCATAAGATGTTCCCTGTACTACAACCCCGTCTACCGGGATTTTTTCGCCCGGTTTTACAATGATCACATCAGCCACTTTTACCTGGCTTACAGGAATTTCCTTTGTCTCATTTTCGTTAATAAACAGTGTAACTGTTTTGGGCTGCAGCCCAATTAGTTTTTTTATGGCCGAAGAAGTATTGGACTTCGCTTTTTCCTCCAGTAATTTTCCAAGGGAAATAAAGGCGATCACTACGGCGGCGGCTTCATAATACACATGTGCATGAATGCCGCGGCTGTGCCAGAAACCGGGGAAGAGGGTATTGAATAAACTGAACAGCCATGCCACACCGGTACTCAGTGCCACCAATGTGTCCATATTGGCTTTGCCATGCCGTGCCTGTTTAAATGCATTGATAAAAAAGCTGCGCCCAAAATAAAAAATAACCGGGGCCGACAATACCATCATTATCCAGTTTGCATAAGGCATATCCATAAAGAACATGGCAATGAAAAATACAGGCAATGATAAAATGGCCGACCATATAAAACGGCGGCGTATGGCTTTGTAATAATTTTGCTGCGCCGCTTCTTTTATTTCCTGCTGGTTTTCCTTTTCAATAACGATGTCGTAGCCAATGGAGCGAACGGTTTGCTGCATTTGCTCCCGGGTGGCAATGGCGGGATCGTATTCCACCCATGCATCCTGGTTGGCAAAATTCACGCCGGCATCCAGTACACCTTCCACCGATTTAAGCATCGATTCAACACTTATTGCACATGCCGCACAGGTCATTTCCAGTACGGGAAATGTTTCCTTGATGCGGCTTTTATTTTTCGAAAGAATATTTGCCGTGGTAACTTGCTGCTGCTTCATAAAAAAATCTTTTCACAAAGCTAGCATGGCGCTGCAGGGCTGCTGTTACACAATTATGTAAATGATGTATATAATTTGGCCGGATGCAATTGAAGCGGGGTCAGGAGTTTAACTTGTCAAGCGGCTTGCGTTTGTTTTCTTTCAGTTCTTTAAAATGCGAAGGAGTGAGGCCTGTTACTTTTTTAAACTGCTGCGAGAGATGCTGTACGCTGCTGTAGCCAAGGCTGTATGCAATTTCGCTGAGGTTTTTTTCGCCATACATCATCAGTTCCTTTACTTTTTCAATGCGCTGGAGGATGGCATATTTTTCAATGGTAATGCCTTCCACAGATGAAAACAATGCGGACAGATAATGATAATCGAGCTGCAGTTTTTCCTGCAGGTGTGCCGAAAGTTTTAAGTTGAATTCTTCTTCGCTGTTGCCATGAATGAGCGCAATGATGGTGGTTTTGATCTTTTCCACTACCTGTGTTTTCTTATCATCCAGCAGTTCAAAACCCCAGTTGTTTAACCCCGCACGCAGTACTTCCAGTTGTGCAGGGCTGGCATCCCCGGCCAGTTCAACCTGTCCCAGTTGAATGTTATGATAGTTAAGACCGGCAGATTCGAGCTGCTGCCTTACGGCCATCACGCAGCGGTCGCAAACCATATTTTTAATGTACAGGAGCATTATTCAAAGTTAGCAGAAACTGTTAAAAAATAAATACATCCGCAGCCCGGGTATGTTGGAACATATAAAAGCCCCTCAGCAATGTGAGGGGCTTTGCAATTGTGCTGCAGTGTCATGGCTTTACTGCAATATGCGGAGCGGAATTGCTACTTGTTTATTTTACTGTTTGCAGGATGCTGTTTACATTTTCTGCAGTTTTTTTGCCCAGTATTTTTCCTGCTTCCACCGAAGGGCGGTAGTGTATGCCGCCGTACACTCTTGAAATACCTGCTTCGGTACCTGCTGCATCAAAACTGTTGTATTGCCTTGGCGCCATACCAATGTCAGAGTAGGTGTCATCAGTAAAAGCATAGTTTTTGCCAAATACTGTTTCCAGTGCAGCAGCGGCTGCACCCGATAATGCAGCATGTGCCGCCGTGTATTCAGGATGCGCAGGCGTTCCGATGAATGAGTTCCATGTTTCATGGTTCATGTATTTCCTGATATAAGTAACCGGGCGCATTACATGGTAAGTGTATTTGGCTTTCCAGCAACTGATGCCGGCTTCATTCATGGTGATGCCCAGCCGCAGGAATGCTTCGGCCCCATCCATCAAAGGTGTTTTTTCATTTTGCAATACGCCGTTTAAAATATGGAACCAGTGACCAAAGGCGGAAATATATTTACCGTTTGGCAGATCATCCCAGAAGTTTGCAATATCTTTTTGCTGTTGTGTTAAGCTGCCGGAGATATCATATACCTCCCTGGCCATATTGTAAAATGATGATCCCGCTGCAGCAGAAAACACGGCAGGTGCAGGCGGCATGGTGTTATTAATACTGCCGGGTAAAATGGTTCGCACATTGCCCCAGCCCGGTGCAGCAGGTTGGGCAAATGCAGGCGGAGTGGGCTCCCAGTATCCTTCTCCCATGGGACTGTAAGGAATGTTTGCAGCTGTTGCGCCATCCTGCTTTGCCCAGTCAATAACTGCAGCGGCCACTTCACGGCCAAAGAAAACTGCATTCGTAATATCGAAATTGTTTTTTGTTTCGGCATCGTATTTTGCCTTGTAGGCCATTTCCAGCGAATCAATGATTGCAGTATTGCCTGCCTTGCCATTGTAGAAATAGCGCAGCATATCAGCAAGTGCTGCATTGGCAGCTGCAGGATAGTAAAGATGGTTTCCTTTTTCCACTGCAGGAAGCGTGATGCTGCCGTTGAGTGATGGTACAATGCTTTTAAAATGTTTGTCGCCATTTACAAGTGATTCATACAATGCAATGCCGGTATAGGCAAAATGGCGGGAGAAAGCTACATGTCCCACACCGCTGGTGTTTTTGATCAAACGAAAGTGTACATTGTTCCAGTCGATGATGAGTTGTGAAGATATTTTTTCCAGTTGTGCAGTTGCCGGCGTTTCTTCTGTTGCTGCTGTACCGGCTGTTTTTTTACAAGAGGCAATAAAGGAATACAGTAAGGTGATTACTAAAAACGTTTTTTTCATGATAATGATAAGGTGTAATGGTGAATGGTTTATTTTTCTGCAATGAACAGCAGGAAGCTGTTTTCGAGATGGTATGAGTCTTCTGTTAAACGGTATGGTTGCATGGCGGCAGCAATTGTTTTTTGCACGGTTTTTTCGCTCACATGATTTTGTGCTGCCGCTGCCGGCCCTGTGCCCATAAAACTTTTTACCGCATCATCGGTTGAGTAGTAAAGGAAGGGGCAGGGCACTTTTGCCTTGTACAGCATTTTAAGTCCGATGCTGCTGCAGATGCTTTCTATCTTGCCGTTTTCTGATAATGCGAAGGGGCCGGGTATGCCTGCAGGTGGTGGCGGCAGCAAAGTACCAATGGCTTTCAGGATATTGGTGGCATCGCTGTGCTCCGGCATATCCCAAATGCCGATGACAATACGCCCCCCTTTTTTCAATACCCTTTTTGCTTCAGACAATGCATTGGTAAAATTGCCCGCATACTGCAATGAATTAAATGCAGTGACCATATCAAAACTTTCTGATGCGAATGGAAGCGACTCCAGGTCTTCTTCCATAAAATTGTTTCCGGGATTGCGTTCCCTTGCCACTTCCAGCAGACCAGGAGCGGCATCCACACCAATTACCTGTGCACCTGTATTGATGGCCATATGGCTGAAAAGACCTGATCCGCAGCCATCATCCAGTAATAGTGTTTCTTCGCCGGGCCGCAGTTGTGCCAGCGCTTTTTTGTACATGGGAAGAAAGAACGGTTCGAAATACTTTGACCAGTATTGCGGGGCCACGCTCCATAATTTTCCCTGGGCTTGTTTTGTGCTCATGTGTTCAATTTTTATTTGTTTAAAATGGAACGCAAAACTACCGGCCGCATTTGTTTGTGGCCGTCACTGTAAAGTCCGGAGATTTGACTAAAAAGTTCAGTTTGTATTTTGTTGTTTGGCTGCAAGAGGCGATATGCCAAACTGCCGGCGGAAACTGCGGCTGAAATGTGCGGTGCTTTCGAAGCCGCTTTCAAAAGCAGCTTCACCGGCTGTTTTGCCTGCATGGGTAAGCAGGTGCATGGCATGGTGCAGTCTTTTTTGGAGCAGCCATTTGCCGGGAGTGGTGTTATATATTTTCTGGAAATCTCTTTTAAATGCAGACAGGCTGCGGTTGGTCATTTTTGCAAATTCTTCCAGCTTTAAATTGAAGCAATAGTTGTCCTCCATTATTTTCTGTAATGAAACCGCCTGTGGTTCCTGTAATAAAGAAACGAAATAGGAGCGCAGTGCATCGTTCTGCGGGTTATCGGCAATGGACAGCACCAGCTCCCTGAATTTTAATTCCAGCAATGATTCATCTGGCTGCCTTCCTTCCTCAAAATAAGGGATCATAGAGTGGAAGAATGCCTGTACGGTGGCATTATTCTCAACCGGAATGATGGGGTCATATTTTTTATCCTGTCTTTGCAGTGGGGTTGTTTTTGTTTGCAGCACATCGCAGATGAATTCATCGGGTACAAAAAAGACCACCAGGCAAAAGTTTACATCAAAAAATTGTTCCACTATGCTGGCCCCGGTACGCACAAATATGCAGCTGCCAGGACGCAGATCATATGAACCATGCGCCGTATGCCATATTTTTCTTCCTTCCATTACATAAATAATATAATTCTGGTGGCTCCATACATCTTCAAATTTGCGTTCGAGCGGGCAATTGTATAATGTAATGAGGTTGCTCCTGCAGCTGAACTGCCGGAATTTTTTTGGATTCCCGGTGATACTGTTGTACAGGTTATACAATACAGGTAAGGTTTAACTGCAAAAATAAGCGCAAAAAATCTATAATAAATAAGGCCGCCTGTTGGGGCAGCCTTTGCCGGTACTGAAACCGGTTTACATCCATTTAAGTTACTGAAACACAAAAATTATTTTTTAGGATGCAGCGTGTAATAAAAGAACAACCGCATCACATCTCCTTTGATATAAGTGGTGCCACTGCTTTTTTGCTGGAATATCTTCATGTATCCTGCATCAAATGAAAGGTCTTTGGTGATATTTTCTTTTATACCAAAGAACAGCCTGTTCTGGTCAAAAGTATTATACAGCACATCTTTTCCAAAATTGAGTGCCAGTTCATCGGCCACCACCAGCTGTGGCAGTTTTTTATTTTTAAAAACAGGAACAGTGGAGCTTAATAAATAACGCAGGCGGTTGGTGAATTTCCTGTCGCCGGTTTTTTTATCATTGGCAATAATGTCCTGCCAGCGCTGTTCGTTGCGGATACGCTGCAGGAATTTTATTTTTTTATACTCCGATAAAAACTGCACCTGTTCAAACAGGCGGTCTTCATCTGCTTTTGCTGACCAGCCCTCCGTTGTGGGTGCAACAATCATATTGCCATAACCGGCCACAAAAGAAAGTTTATTGTCGGCCTGGTAGCCGAGGCCAACACGGCCAAAAATAAAGGAGTTGGAAGCGAATAAATTATTCTCACGCACATGCGCATCGGCCATGATGAATACATGTTTGCTAACAAATAAACTACTGTTGATGCTTACCCAGGTGTAGGTGTTTTTTTCGATTTTTTTCTGGCTGAAAACGGGTATGGCGAGCAGTTGAAAAGCAACTGCGAAACTGATAATGTACTTCATGTAAGATTAAATTAACTCAATAATAAAACTAATAGTTGTGCGCCCACAATACGCAGTATCATGGTAAGCGGGTAAACGGTGGCATAAGTAAGCGAAGGGATATCACTTTTTGCCATCTGCATGGAAAATGCCAGTGCAGGAGGATCGGTGCTGGCACCCGACAATAAACCACATATTTCAAAAAAGGTTTTTTTGAATACATATTTGGCAACCATACCCACAACCAGCAATGGTAAAATGGTAATGGAAACACCCATGCCCACCCACATCCATGCATCGCCGCCTTTGAGCGCTTCTGCAAGACTGTGGCCGCTGCTGAGACCCACACTGGCCAGGAACAAAGTAATACCCATTTCCCTTACCATAAGGTTAGCGCTGTTGGTGGTGTAATTATTTAAGTAAAGTCGGTTACCAAATTTGCTCAGTAACAAAGCAACAATGAGCGGGCCGCCAGCCAAACCGATCTTAACCGGTACTGGCATATTTGGGAACGAGAGGGGAATGCTGCCCAAAATTGCACCCAGCACAATACCAATAAAGATAGGAGCGAGGTCGGGCACTTCCAGGCGTTTTAAAGAGTTGCCAAGAGCGTCGGAGGCTTTTTTTACGGTTTCTTTGGTGCCTACCACTTTGATATGATCGCCCAGTTGCAAAATGATATCGCCATGCGGCACCATTTCAATACCGGCCCTGTCAAGGCGGGTTAACGTAAAGCCGGGTTCATGCAGTTCTTTAATATCGCCCAGTCTTTTATGTGTGATCTCGCTGCGTGTAACCACCACAATGCGGGATACCAGTTCACTGTCGGGTCTTTCTTTCAGGTTGGCATCTGTTTCGGCGCCGATGATAAGCTTCAGCTGATCGATACAATGCCGCGGTGCCACCACCAGCAAAACATCATTCAGGTGCAGTACCGTGTCGGGAGAGGGCGTAAGGATCTTTCCATGCTGCAGCATTCTTGAGATCACGAAATGTTCTTTCACCAGTTCAAAAATGCTGCGGATAGGAGCGCCTTCCAGCTGTTTGTTTTCCAGGCGCAGGTGCAGCGATACCGGTTTGTCTTCGCTGAGTAATCTTGACTTGTTGAATTTTTCTATTTCATCATCCACGTTAACGCGGAATATCCATTTGAGGATGATGATGGAGAAGATGATGCCGAATACGCCAAAGGGGTACAGCAACGCATATGCAACCGTAATGAGTGATCCCTGGTTGCCTGCAAGATGCATGTCGCTAATGGCGGTTTGTGCCGCACCCAAACCGGGTGTGTTGGTTACTGCACCACTCATGATACCAGCCATAACAGGGGCGGAGGTTGCAGTAAGATAGTGGTAGCCTACTGTAAGGCCAATGCCGAGCAGCACCACAGATGCAGCAAGAATATTGGTGGCCAGTGCATTTTTCTTTAAGGAGGAAAAGAAGCCGGGTCCCACCTGCAGGCCAATACAATAAACAAAAAGGATGAGGCCAAATTCTTTAAGAAAATGCTCCAGTTCCTTGTTGATGGTAATGCCAAGGTATGATAAGAGCAGGCCCATGAACAATATCCAGGTAACACCTAAGGATATGCCGAATATTTTTATACGGCCCAGCCAGGTGCCGGTTGCAATTACCAAACCGTATATGATCACGGTTTGTGCAACACTTTCCTGAGTGAATAATTGAGTAAACCAGTTCATAAAATGAAATTAAGTTCAAAAATAGTAGTCGGGCAACGATACGGCAATAAGAAGGCGGGATTTAATATGGAGGTTGATGCAGTCATATGTAAAACCTTTTACCGTATGCGGCATGCCGGTAAGCCGGCCTGGGGCATACAGCCTTTTGCTGTATGTTTCAGCCGCTGCTAAACAGGAAGCGATTGATTTTTTGCGGCTGTGGTTACAGTCGCGTTTTTGATAACCGGTTTTTATACCAGTTTATCAAAAACAACGAACCGTTATTTTAATTGTTGTTGAATAAACCGGCGGCGGTAATGTAACCGCCACCAGTTTTATTTCACTATACAAAAAACAGCAGGCAACCGGTAAAGGCCATTAGTGCAGTTCGGGCTGCAATTCCCATTTTTCAGGAGAGCGCCACAGAGAAGAAAGCAGCAGTTCTCTCATAAAGAAAAATTCTTTTGGCAGTTTATCATACATCCTTTCAAATAATTCTTCGTGTGACAGGAGCTCTTTTTTGCCTGGTTCCCTTTCCACATTCATCAGTTTGGCAAAATCATCTTTACAGAATCCTTCCAGTCCGCTCCAGTCAAGGTCCTCATAGCGTGGCATCCAGCCAATGGGGCTTTCCACAGAAGAGGCTTCACCCCTCAAACGTTTCACGATCCAGATCAGCACCCGGATATTGTTACCAAAGCCGGGCCACAGGAATTTTCCATTCTCATCTTTTGTAAACCAGTTCACACCAAATATCCTTGGGGCATTGGGCAGGTTACGTCCAAACTGCAGCCAGTGGTTTACATAATCGCCAATATGGTAACCCATGAATGGCAGCATTGCAAACGGGTCTCTTCTTACCTTACCAATTTCTCCAAATGCGGCAGCGGTCATTTCGCTTCCCATTGTAGTGGCCAGGTATACGCCAAAGTTCCAGTTGAATGACTGGTATACTAAAGGAACGCCATTGCTCCTGCGTCCGCCAAAGATGAATCCGTCCACCTGCACACCTTTGGGGTCATCCCATGAAGGATCGATTGCAGGGTTTTGATAAGCGGGTGCAGTAAACCTTGAGTTGGGGTGTGCTGCGGGTTTGCCGCTTTTTGGGTCCCAGGGCTGACCATGCCAGTCAATAAGACCTTCGGGTGCTTCGGGTGTTAAACCTTCCCACCATACATCTTTATCAGGAGTGATAGCCACGTTGGTAAAAATGGTATTGGCCTTAATGCTTTCCATTGCATTGGGGTTGGTATTGTAGTTGGTGCCGGGAGCCACGCCAAAATAACCTGCTTCGGGGTTGATGGCAAACAGGTGACCATCCTTTCCTTTATGTATCCATGCAATATCATCACCCACGGTGGTTACTTTCCATCCTTCAAATTCTTTAGGCGGAATGAGCATGGCAAAGTTTGTTTTACCGCAGGCGCTTGGGAAGGCAGCGGCCACATAAGTTTTTCTTTTATCAGGAGATTCCACACCCATGATAAGCATGTGTTCTGCCAGCCATCCTTCTTCACGTCCCATTACAGAGGCAATACGGAGGGCGAAGCATTTTTTGCCCATCAGTGCATTACCGCCATAACCACTGCCGTAAGAGATGATAGATCTTTCTTCGGGGAAGTGAGAGATGTATTTAACATCGGGGTTGCAGGGCCAGATGCTTTCAGGTTTGCCTGGTTCAATGGGCGCACCCACACTGTGCAAACATTTTACAAAATCTTTTTTAGGGATATAGGGCAGTACATTTTCACCCATGCGGGTCATGATGCGTGTGTTGATCACCACGTATTCGCTGTCGGTTACCTGTACACCGTAACGTGCATAGGGAGAACCCAGCGGGCCCATACAGAAGGGGATTACAAACATGGTCCTGCCTTTCATGCTGCCTTCGAGGTGTTTGTTGAGGATGCCTTTCATTTCTTCGGGTTCCATCCAGTTATTGGTGGGGCCGGCATCTTCCTTGCGGCGGCTGCAGATGAATGTTTTGTCCTCCACACGTGCCACATCACTGGGGTCGCTGAAGCAGGCAAAACTATTTGGACGTTTTTCAGGATTTAATGCTATGAAAGTTCCCTTCTTTACAAGATACTGGCAAAGGCCGTCGTATTCTTTCTGGGATCCGTCCACCCAGTGAATGGCCTTTGGTTCGCACAATGCGGCTACTTTATTTACCCAGTTGATCAGTTCGTCTTTTACCGGAATATTTTCCAGTATGTAAGCGTTGGTTTGTTGAATCATTTCTTTCATTGTTAAGGGATAAAAAATAAGAATAATTAAATAACAGCACAAAGCTAAACCGGCCATAAAGCCTGCCTGCTGTTAAGTGTCATTTTACAATATGATTTTTATTAGGATGCAAAACTGGAAAAGTATTACTTTTCGCCTGCGTTTAACAGGTAGTTGTTCAATAGTTCCATCCAAAATAACATATTTTTCCTGAACTCTCTTTTAGTTTTGCACGGTAACATTTGTTACATTCTCCCGTGGCTAAATACAATTTTCAAAAATGATTTTCATCAGTTGGAGTACGTTTTTTGCGTTTGCAAATTAAAAGTCTCTATATTTGGCAACGATTGCATTGCTACTGCTGATGAATAAACAATTTCCAGACGCCAATACTATATCTGAACTGCAACACCGCATTGCAGACTTTGATGATGCCGTGGCATACAAGTCACTTTTTTTTCATTTCTTCCTGCCTTTAAAAAGTTTTTCATCTGCCATCCTTAAATCAAATGAACTGGCCGAAGAAGTGGTGTCGGATATTTTTTTGGAAATATGGACACGCCGCAAGCAACTGCCCCAGGTGGAAAACCTCAAAATGTACCTCTACATCAGTGTGCGCAATGCCTCGCTCCGCAAACTGCAGCAATTGCAAAAAACCTCCACTTTGTCGCTCGATGAAATGAAGGTTGATTTTGCAAGCCCCGACCCCGATGCTGTTACGCACCTTGTAACAAGCGAACTCTCCGATAAAATCGCTGCCGCCATTGACCAGCTGCCCCAGCAATGCAAGATCATTTTCAAGCTGGCCAAGGAAGACAAACTCCGCTACAAAGAAATTGCCCAAATGCTCAATATAAGTGTTAAGACTATTGACAACCAGTTGTCTATTGCATTGAAGAAAATAGCATCTGTATTACAGGTGCCGGCAAAAGCTACGGGTAAAAAATAAATTTTAACATTTTTTAGGGGATTCATCTTTTTCCTGCCTCTTTAGGTATGACCAACTATGCACCAGGAAAGAATTTGGACATTATTATCACGTAAACTATCAGGGGAAGCTACCAGTGCTGAACTTTTCGAGCTGGAATCATTGCTTGAAGCAAACCCTGGAATCAACCTGCCAGTTGAAATGGCGGAGGAATACTGGAATATTCCTGCCGAAGCCGATGAAGATTTTTTAGAGGCCACTTATCATTTGCATACGCAAAGGCTGAAAAACCTGGGGCACGACCTTGAGGTATCAAAAACAGAAGATGCCGGTTTGCTGAATATTGAAGAAAGCGGTTTTGTATCACGTAAAAGAATCTTATGGGGCAGCGGGGTGCTGGCAGCTGTGGCGCTCGTTTTCATACTGGTGTTTTCAAGAGGCACCAAAATGGCCGCAACAGGCGCAGCCGAAACCGCCGCAAGTGAGGTGAGCACCAAGAATGGTTCCAGAACAAAGATCATGCTGCCCGATGGCACACAGGTTTGGCTGAACAGCGACAGCAGGCTGGTATATGACAACGAACATTTTGGCGACGGGACAAAAGAGATCAGGGAAGTATCGCTCACCGGTGAAGCATATTTTGATGTGGTGAAAAACCCGGCCCGGCCATTTATCATTCATACCGACAAGATCAATATAAAAGTATTGGGAACTGCCTTTAACGTAAAGGCCTATCCTGAAGACAAGCAAACAGAAACCAGCCTGATCAGGGGAAAGATAGAAGTGACCATTAAGAACAGGCCCAACGACAAGATCATTCTTTCGCCCAATGAAAAGCTGGTGGTGGAAAATAACGAGATCATAAACCGCAAAACAAAAGCATTGCCTGCAAGCGGACGAACAGAGATGGTTGCCGACACGGTACCCTCGCAGGTATCCATCAATAAACTGGTGTACAGCCCGCTGGATAATTCCATTGCAGAAACGGGCTGGGTATATAACAGGCTGGTGTTCCGTGACGAGACTTTTGAAGATGTGGCTTTGAAAATGGAACGCTGGTACAATACCGAAATTGAGATACAGGGCGAAGCCCTCAAGCAACTGCACCTGAACGGTTCTTTTGCAAACGAATCAGTAACACAGGCCCTCGATGCCCTTAAAATATCATTTGCCTTTAAATACCGGCGCGAAGGCCAGAAGATTATTATTTACCACTAACGCTTAATTATGCTATATGAATACCAAATACAATACATCCTGAAAAAATAAAAATGCGGAGCTGTTGCTGCAACAACACTCCGCCGGTTAACATGACTTCGCCAGAGACCCCGGTTATTGCCGCGGCTTCTGTATTAATTAACCCTTCAAATATATAATATGAAAAGAAATGAAACAACTAATGTTTCAGCAACGGTTCTTTTATACTCAAAGATTGCCAAAATTATGAAACTGACTGCTGCATTTCTGCTTTTCGCCTGTTTGCAGGTTTCTGCAAAAGGCTGGTCTCAGGAAAGGATCACCCTTAAAATGAGCCAGGCAGATATCAAAAAAGTGTTATTCGCTATTGAGAAAAAAAGTGATTACCGCTTCCTGTTTACCGAAGATGCCATGAAAGGCAAGCCTAAAGTAGACGTGGATGTGGACCAGGCCACTGTAAATGAAGTGCTGGATAAAGTACTTCAGAATACAGGTATCAGTTACCGGATACTGGCCACTAACCTGGTGGTGTTAAAGGAAGGGATGAATGCCGACCAGATCAACAACAAGGAAACAAGGATTAACGGAAGGGTTACTTCAGCAAGCGGTGAGCCGCTTCCCGGCGTTTCTGTTGTTATCAAAGGCTCCCGCACGGGTACCACCACTGATGCCAATGGTAACTATACCATTACTGCACCCGACGACGCCACACTGGTTTTCACCAACATTGGATACGAAAGCTACGAAATGCCTGTTGCCGGTAAAACAACCATCAACGTGGTGCTCCAGCTGTCTACCAAAAAAATTGATGAGGTGGTGGTAATTGGTTATGGCCAGGCCAGTAAAAGAGACCTGACCGGTTCTATTGTAAAAGTATCAGGAAAAGAAATTGCCGATAAACCCAATACCAACCCCGTTGCTTCATTGCAGGGCAAGGTGGCCGGTTTATACGTGGTAAACAGCGGCACACCCGGCCAGGCGCCCGATATCCGTATCCGCGGTACAGTGAGTATTGGCCAGGTGCATCCTTTATATATTGTAGATGGTATCTTCAACGATAATATCGATTACCTGAACCCGAACGATATTGAATCAATCGAAATATTAAAAGATCCTTCTTCTCTTGCCATCTTTGGTGTGAAAGGCGCTACCGGTGTGATTGCCATCACCACTAAAAAGGCAAAGGCAGGACAAACAGTTATCAGCTTCAACAGCAGCATTGGTTTTAAAAGCCTGGTGGACAAGATCAAGATGGCCAATGCAGAACAGTTCAATACCCTGTTCAAGGAAGAAAACGCCAACAACGGTGTGGCCACTCCCGATTATTCTGCCTTAACATCCAATACAGACTGGATCAAGGCGGTAACAAGGGTGGGTAAATTCACCAATGATAATCTTAGTATTTCCGGAAGCAGCGAAAACAACAAGTTTAACCTGGGTGCCGGTTTTATTTCAGATGAAGGTATCATCATCAGGGAAAGGCTGCAGAAAATGCTGCTCTCTTTCAGCGATGAATTCAAGGTAAATAAAAATATCAAGCTCGGTGTTAACTTCAACTATTCCCGCCAGCATAATCCTTATGATGCAACATGGGTGCTGAACGATGCGCAAAAAGTAATGCCGCAGATTTCTGCCGATACAAAACAATTCAGGTATAAAAATCCATATGGTGTTGATACCATCACCACCAATCTTTATTCAGGTTTGGCAACTGCCTTCCAGAACTCAGGTGTTGTAAACCCGATACTGGAAGTGGAAAATACCTGGGATAAAACAATCAGTTATGAAAACAGGTACGTAGGAAGCATTTATGCAGAGATCAACCTGCTGCGTAACCTTACTTTCCGTTCAACATGGTATGCTGATGTAAGCAATGTTGACGCCCGCGTTTACAGCCCGCTTTACCAGGCCTATGATCCCATGTCAAACACTTCTTACCTGTACAACCAGAAAACAAGCGTTTCTCAATACAATACCGATTATAAAAAATACCAGCAGGATTATTTGCTGACTTATAAAAAATCTTTCAGCGGACATAACCTTACTGCACTGGCAGGGTTCACTACTTATTATTCTGGTGTGTTTGGCCGTTATGCCGTATCCAGCCAGGGTACAGGCCCAACCGACAAACCCATTCCCAATGATAAAAGGTTCTGGTATGTATCCAACAACTTTGGTTATGTGCTGCAGGACGGTGCCACATCAAACCAGGGCGAATACTCAACCGTTTCCGGTTTTGTAAGGGCATTGTACAATTACAAAAACAAATACTACCTGAATGGTACTTTCAGGGACGACGCTTCTTCTCAAATACCTGAAGCCAACAGGCACCAGAACTTCTGGTCAATTGGTGCAGGCTGGGAACTTACAAAAGAAGCTTTCATGGAAAATATCAAACAGATCAACTTCCTGAAATTAAAAGCTTCAGTAGGTGTGCTGGGTAACCAAAGTACATACGGACTTGCCACCAACTATCCCGCATATCCGGGTTTATCTGCCGGTACTTATGTTCCATTCGGAACCTTCGTTGTAAATGGTGCATTGCCTAAATACCAGCCCAACCCCGACCTGAAATGGGAAACCGTGAATGCATCGGAAGTGGGTGTTGAACTGAACGCACTGAACAACCGCCTGCATTTTGAAGCAAACTATTTTAACAAGGTTACCAAAAATATGATGACCTATGCCGACAGGTCTTCTCTCGGCCTGGACCCATTACTGCAAAACGGTGGTGAAGTAAAGAACTGGGGTGAGGAATTCTCTGCCACCTGGTCACAGAAGATCACCAAAGACCTTACGCTGGATGTGAGTGGTAATATCACTTTCATGAAGAACAGGGTGGAAAGTGTGGCACCAGATCTTCCCGGCGGTGTGATCATCAACGGTTCAATGAACAACAACAGCGCCGAAGCAAGAACATTGCCCGGTTATCCCATCGGTTCATTCTACGGGTATGTTGTGGAAGGTATTTACCAGAGCAAACTGGATGTGCTGAGCTCTCCTTATGCAGGCTCTCTCGGTTCATACAGGCCCGGCGATTTCAAATTTAAGGATGTGAATGGCGACGGTGTGATTGATGCCAACGACCGTACGGTGATTGGTAATCCTTCTCCCGACTTCATGTATGGCGGTAATGTAAACCTCAAATACAAACGCTTTAACCTGGGAATTGATTTTGGTGGTGTTTATGGCAATGAAATTTTCAGAACATGGGGCTCACTGGAATCTCCCTTCCAGCGTGTGAACTATGCAGCTTTGAAAATGGACAGGTGGCATGGCGAAGGTACTTCCAACTGGGAACCCCTCATCAGCCAGAAAGACAGGTTTAACTATAACGGCTCTACATACAACATTGAAGATGGCAGTTACTTCCGTATCAGGAACCTGATAGTGGGTTACGACTTTGCACCGCAGATTTTAACAAGGGCAAAGATCAGGTCACTGAGACTGTTTGCAAACGTACAGAACCTGAAAACCTGGAAACACAACAATGGTTACAGCCCCGAATTTGGCGGCTCTGCCACACAGTTTGGTTTCGACTATGCAGGAGGTGCTTTACCAAGGGTAACCACTTTTGGTCTGAATGTTACTTTTTAAACCGTTACGATAATTAAATACTTTATATGAAAAAGAATAAAATTTTTATAGGAGCTGTCTTACTCACCGCAATTTTTTACATGCCCATAACGGGTTGTAAAAAATTCCTGGACAGGAAGCCGCTCTCTGCCACCAGCACCGACCTCGCGGGTGTGGAAGGTGAGGCTATGGGCCTGTACAGCATTTTTAACACGTGGGCCGGTTTCAATACTTTGCCATGGCTCGATTTTAACAGCATCCGCGATGATGATGCCCAAAAGGGCAGCAGCACCACCGATGGTGCCGAGATCAACGCCGAGTTTGAAACATTCCAGTATACCAAAGACGACTGGGCCACCAATACGTACTGGAACGATCACTATTACATGATCAACAAATGCAACAAGCTGTTGTATGATGCAAAAGCGCTGGGACTTACCGATGCTGGAAGCATGCGTAATATTGGTGAGGCACATTTCTTCCGTGCTTATTCTTACTATGAACTGGTAAAGGCATACGGCGAAATTCCCAAGATCGATTACTATTACGAAAAAGCAATTGACGGTATCAGGGCTAAATCAACGGTAGCAGAAATTTATACATTGATCGATGCCGACCTGGATACCGCATCCACCTTACTTCCGCTGAACTGGAACGGAAGCGGACCCAACAACACCAACGTATTCCCCGGCCGTTTAACAAAAGGCGCTGCACAAACACTATGGGCACAGGCCTATATGAGCCGCTCTAACTGGACCAAGGCGCTGGCTTTGTGCAACCAGGTAATTGGCGCCGGACAATATTCACTCAATCCTTCTTTTGTAAATATCTGGCAGGATGGTGTGAATGGTGTGGGCAAAAACGGTGTTGAATCTATCTTGGAAATGCAGGCATATATCGGCCCCGGTGGCAAACCAGATTATGGATGCAACTACGGTACTTCTCAAAACGTACGCCAGGGTGGTGCATCCAATGCATGGAACCTGGGCTGGGGATGGAACACACCTACAGATAAATTAGTGAACGACTGGTCAAACAGCGATCCAAGAAAAGCAGTGACCATTTTGTACTCCGGCCAGTATGATGGCGGTACCGCAACAGGTGGTTATGGTGCAACATTGCCTGCTTACAATCCTGGTCCGGGTTTAGACCAGAAATACTGGAACAAAAAAGTATACTCTGATCCGGCCATGCGTGCCAGCGTGGGCGGTTCTGGTAATGCCAGCTGGATCAACCACAGGAGACTGCGCTATGCAGACGTGATTTTGATGAAAGCAGAAGCGGCCAACGAAATGGGCGATGGTGTAACAGCTGCCGCCAACCTCGAACTCATCAGGGCAAGGGCAAGGGCAGGTGCAAGCGGCGTATTACCCTATATACCTTTCACCAGCCAGGCGCAAATGAGGCAGGCAATCAAAGATGAAAGAAGATGGGAATTTGCCATGGAAGGTTACAGGTTTGATGACCTGGTAAGATGGGGCGATGCACTGTCTGTTTTAGGACCCTTGGGATATACAGACCGTTGTAATTATTATCCAATTCCGCAAAAGGCTATTGACCTGTCTGGCGGTAAATTGATACAGAACCCTAAATGGTAATTTATTAGTAACACTTAAAAATTTTTTATGAAGAAATTATTTTTAAAACTATTCATTCCTGCAGCATTGCTGGTGGCTGTTACAGGCTGCCAGAAAATGAGCAGGCCTGCTTTAGGGAATTATCCGGGCGATAAAAACGTTACGCCAGCAACGGCGCTGCGCTTTTATGTGCCGTTCGATTCTGTTTCTGCAGCGTCTTCACAGCTCAATATCCGTTTCATGGACAGTATTTCAGGTTATCCCTGCTTCTTCCCTGCAAGCGGTATCAAGGCAATTCCCGGTATCAGGGGTACAGCCTATTCCGGAACCAACAGCACGTTCCTGAATTATTATAACAGTAACGATTTTGTGCAAACCAGCAAAAGCTTTACCGTTGCTTTCTGGGAAAAAAGAAATGGCATTCCCAATGGTAATGCTTCTTTCGTATTTACAATTCCTTCATCAAACGGCCAATGGGGCAGCTATGGTTTCTCCATGTTCCTGTTGTTCGACTGGGGTACATGGACGCCGGCCAGTGATGCCATTGTGAAATTTTACATGGTGGATGATAACTGCAAATGCGATACCTGGCTCACCTGGGAAGGTTCCAACAAAGTGCCCGGGGTTCAGGATAATAACTGGCACCACATGGCTTTTGTATATGATGCCACCACATCCAAACTTACATTGTATGTTGACGGTGTGGCCAATCCCAATGTACCACAATGGGGCTCTCATGGTGATATGAAAATGGATGGCACCAAGGCAACCGGTCTTAACATTGGCGGTAACACCAATATCAAAGACATGGGCTGGGGACAAAACTGGGATGGCGGTCTGGATCAGTTCCGCATGTACAATAAAGCTTTAACAGCTGCTGAAGTATCAGCCTTGTACAGTGGCAAACAATAATTTCTTTTGATCTATACAAAAGAGGCTGTCTCAGTATTTATGAGATAGCCTCTTTTATTCTTAACAGGAAACATCCACTTTGCCTTGCATCCTGCAGAACTTGCATTTTGCTTTTGATACGGTCTTTCATTTGAATGTTTACGGCAGGAAATTTTTGCATTATCATGCGTGTCCGGAGAAATAAATTAACAGGTATTGTTTTACTGGTGCTCACCTCAGTGATATTCCTGGTAAGGTGTATCGATAATGAAAATAAAAATAAAAACACAGCGGTGGCATTTGAAAAATTTGCAGGGTCAAAAACCTGCGCCCAATGTCACAAAGATATCTGCACTTCATTTTCACTAACCAATCACTTTCTTACCTCCCAATATGCCAGTGCCGGAAATGTAAAGGGAAGTTTTGATTCGCTCCATAACAGGTTTTACTATAACCCTTCGGTATATGTTGCCATGGAACAAAAAGGAGACAGTATTTATCAAACAGAATACCGCGAAGCACACCAATACCTTACCGCGCCTTTTAATATGGTGATCGGTTCGGGTAAACGGGGGCAAACTTATTTATACTGGAACAGGAACAGGATAATACAGCTGCCTGTTTCTTATTTTACGGCAACCAACGAATGGGTGAACAGCCCGGGCTATTCCAATACAGTGGTGTTTAACCGGCCTGCCACATCCCGCTGTCTTGAATGTCACAGCACTTTTTTTGAAAAAACATCCGGCACTGCAGTATACCCCGAAGAGTTTTCAAAAACCAATATCATTTTAGGGGTGGATTGCGAACGCTGTCATGGCCCGGCAAAAGAGCATGTGGATTTTCATTTGAAAAACCCCAATGAAAAACAGGCCCGGTTCATTACGTCCATGCGCAGCCTGAACCGGCAGCAAAACCTGGAGCTGTGCCGTTTTTGTCATGGAGGCAAACTGAATAAAACAGCGCCTTCATTCAGCTTTACAGTGGGCGGGCCACTGCATGATTATTTTGATTATAACGATTCGGTGCCCGATATATCGTCAACCGATGTGCACGGCAACCAGTATGGCATGTTAAGCGCCAGCAAATGTTTCCGGTTAAGCCAAATGACCTGCAGCAGCTGTCACAACCCGCATAAAAATGAAGCAGGAGATAAAGCGTATTTCTCTGCAAAATGCCAGTCGTGCCATCAGCCCGAAAGCAATAAATTCTGTTCACTGAAAGTGGTGAGCTTTACAGATTCGCTCAAGAAGAATTGTATCGATTGTCATATGCCCGAGCAATCATCAAAAGCGATCATGGTATTACGGCAGGGAGAAAATATTCCCACATCGGCCACCATGCGTTCGCATTTTATTTCGGTTTATGCCGGTTCAAATAAAAATGATAAAACAGCAAAGGGTAATTAATTTTAAAAAGCAGTCATGAGAAAAAATATTCTTTTTCCTTTTGTATTACTTGGTGTGTTGTCGCTTGTTTCATGCCAGTTAAAAAAAACATCTTTTACGGCACTGCCTGCAGGAGAAACCGGTATCAGTTTTAAAAACAAACTGCCGCATAAACAGTACCTGAATATTCTTTATTATCTCTATTATTATAATGGCGGTGGTGTTTCTGCCGGTGACATCAATAACGACGGGCTGCCCGATATATATTTTACATCCAACAGCAAGGGGGGTAATAAACTCTACCTCAACAAAGGAAATTTTAAGTTTGAAGATATTACAGGCAAAGCAGGCGTGCAGGGCATATCAGACTGGTGCAGCGGCACCACCATGGCCGATGTAAACGGCGACGGGCTGCTGGATATATATGTTTCTTCAGTGAATGGGGAACTGGGATTGATGGGGCATAATGAGCTGTATATAAATAATGGTAACCTCACTTTTACAGAAAGATCAGCAGAATATGGTTTGGATGTAAAATGCCTCACCACGCAAACCGCATTTTTTGATTACGATCATGACGGCGACCTGGATTGTTATGTATTGAACCAGTCGCATCACCCGCTTGATAATATTGTGGAGATTTCTCACCGTTTACAGTATGATTCACTTTCGGGCGACCGCCTGTACCGGAACGACCTGAAAACATCCGGAAAGTTTACTGATGTATCCAAAGAAGCGGGGCTGTATCAAAGTAACCTGGGTTACGGTTTAGGGCTGGCGGTAGCTGATTTTAATAACGATGGCTGGGAAGATATTTACGTGGGTAACGATTTTCACGAGAACGATTATTATTACATTAACCAGCATAACGGCAGCTTTAAGGAAGAGGGCGCGGATCATTTTGGGCATTACAGCCGCTTCAGCATGGGCAATGATGCGGCGGATTATAATAACGACGGGCAGATGGATATACTTACCGTGGACATGCTGCCACCCGATGAAAAAACCTTAAAAACCTACGGCAGTGATGAAAACCCGGAGATATACAACCTCAAACTTATTTTCAACGGTTATCAAAACCAGTCATCACGCAACTGCCTGCAGCGGAATAATGGCAGTGGTGTTTCTTACAGTGATATCGCTTTAATGGCCGGTGTTTCAGCAACTGACTGGAGCTGGTGCCCGCTGTTCACCGATTTTGATAACGACGGCAAAAAAGACCTTTTCATTTCGAGCGGAATTGTAAAGCGCCCGGTGGATCTTGATTTCATCCGCTTTTCATCAGACTTAAAAAACCGTGGCGTGGTAAATGACGACAGCCGCGACGCAGAAGTGATCAGTAAAATGCCCGATGGCGCATCGCATCCCTTCTTTTATAAAGGCGATGGGCAATACAGTTTTAAAGACATGAGTGAAGACTGGGGCACCGCTAAAATGAAAGGCTATTTCAATGGCGCCGCCTATGCCGATTTTGACAATGACGGTAAAGTGGATGTGGTGATCAACTGCCTTGATACCACGGCTGTTTTTTTAAAGAACAGTTTTGAAGAAAAGAAAAATTATGTAACAGTTGCCTTTAAAGGCGATAGCATGAATACCAGCGGACTGGGCGCACAGGCCTATATATATACTGCGCAGGGAATGCAATACCAGCAGCTGATGCTTACCCGCGGCTTCCAGTCATCGAGCGAAGCAAGGCTGCATTTTGGGCTGGACACACTGAACAGGGCCGACAGTATTTTAATTGTATGGCCCGACCAGCATTGCCAGCTGTTAAGAAATGTTGCTGCCAATAAAATCATTACGGTTAATAAAAGAGAAGCGGTTGATACATATGACGCGGCTGTATATTTTCCACCTGTAAAACCAATATTTGAAAATATCACCGACAGCCTGCAGTTAAAATGGACGCATACCGAAAACGGTTTTATTGATTTCAATGCACAATACCTCATCCCGCATAAGGAAAGCACAAGGGGGCCTAAAATGGCGGTGGCCGATGTAAACGGCGACGGACTGCAGGACTTTTATGTATGTGGTGCCAAGGGACAACCCGGCGCTCTGATGATACAGCAGGCCAGCGGTAAATTTGTTCCGGCAGACACGGCACTTTTTAACCATTATGCCATTTGCGAAGATGTGGATGCCGCTTTCTTTGATGCTAACGGTGATGGTAAGCCGGATCTTTGGGTGGTGAGTGGCGGTAATGAAATGCCCGCCAATCCCGTTGCTGCGGCCGACCGTTTGTACCTGAACGACGGCAAAGGACATTTTACAGCCGCCCTGGCAAACATTCCGCATATTTACGAAAACAAATCATGCATCACCGTAGCCGATATTGATAAAGACGGCGATAATGATGTGTTCATTGGTTTTTTATGCGACCCGATGAAGTTTGGTTTACCGCAAAGCTCTTATCTCTATCTCAACGATGGAAAGGGCAAATTTTCCATTGCACCCACCACAACCATGAACCTGCTGGAACTGGGACTGGTTACCGCTGCACAGTTCACCGATCTGAATAATGATGGCTGGCCCGACCTGGTGGTGGCGGGAGAGTGGATGGCGGTAAAAATATTCATGAACAATAAAGGCACTTTCAGCAACACCGCCATACCTGCTTCCTCCGGCTTATGGCAAAATGTTTTTGTAACCGATGTGAACGGAGATGGCTATGCCGATATACTCGCCGGTAACTGGGGGCATAACAGCAAACTGTGGGCAGGCAAAAACGGGCCGCTGAAACTGTATGTAAAAGACTTTGACAACAACGGCAGTATTGAACAGGTGATGTGTTACACCATTGATGGTAAGGAATATCCCTTCCTGGCAAAGGACGAACTGGAACGCCCGCTGCCCATATTGAAAAAAGCTTACCTGCAGTACAGTGAAGTGGCGGGTAAAACAGTGGACTATATCTTTTACGATCTCTTCAAAGGATATACCGAACTGAAAGCCGAAACACTTACGTCTTCCTGCTTTATCAATGATGGCAAGGGCAATTTTAAAATGGTGGCGCTGCCCGATGAACTGCAGGTAGCTCCTTTATTCTCTTTTGCGCAAACAGGAAAAGGCAGCTATATCGCAGGAGGAAATTTTTATGGCACCATTCCTTATGAAGGCCGGTATGATGCGATGCGTCCTTCATTGTTTGACTGGAATAACAAAACGGGCACTTTCAGCAATGATGGCATGATGAATAATATCAGTGGGGAAATACGTGACTTTAAATGGATCAATCTTACGGGAGGCAGGCCGGTGCTTGCAGGTGCGGCAAATAATGCCCCGCTATTTTTCTTAAAACAAACAAAATGAAAATTCTGACTCAAATGAAAAAGATACAATTGTTTTTGCTGGTTGGCAGCTCATTCCTTTGTGGCGTATGCAATAAAAAATCTGATGGAGGCGGAGACACACAGCCCCCTGTTGTAAATGCAGTAAACGAGGTGGACCAATGGGTAACCTATGGTGACCAGACACAGCTGCTGCAGAAAAAAACATCCGTACTCAGCTTTGGCAGCACAACGAATGCTTACAGTGATGTTACGGTTGATTCAACACAAACCTATCAAACCATCGACGGCTTTGGTTACACACTCACAGGCGGCAGCGCTTATCTTATCAGCAATATGAGTGCTTCACAGTCTGCCGCATTGCTCAGTGAAACTTTTGCCACAAATAATGTCAGCTACCTGCGTGTGAGTATCGGCGCTTCAGATCTCGATGCCACCGTATTCAGTTACGACGACATGCCTGCAGGACAAACAGATCCCACGCTTGCCAATTTCAGTCTTTCTAAAGATGACCAGTACCTTGTTCCGGTACTCAAACAAATTCTTGCCATCAGCCCCAATATAAAAATACTGGGTTCGCCATGGAGTGCACCTGTATGGATGAAGGATAATGGCAACAGTATGGGCGGTTCTTTACTGCCGCAGTATTACAATGCCTATGCACAGTATTTTGTAAAGTATATCCAGCAAATGAAAGCAAGGGGAATAACCATAGATGCTGTAACAGTGCAAAATGAACCACAGCATGGCGGTAATAATCCCAGCATGGTATTTTCAGCAGCACAGGAAGCTGATTTTGTAAAAAACAATTTAGGTCCTGCATTCCAGGCGGCAGGTATCACCACTAAAATAATTGTGTGGGATCATAATTGTGATAATCCCAATTATCCCATCACCATTTTAAATGACGCTGCGGCAAAAGCCTATGTGAACGGCTCCGCATTTCACCTGTATGCAGGCGATGTAAGTGCTTTGTCAACGGTGCACAATGCACACCCTGATAAGGCGCTGTATTTTACCGAACAATGGACAGGATCTACCGGTACTTTTGATGGCGACCTTAAATGGCATGTGAAGAATGTGATTATTGGCACCATGCGCAACTGGAGCCGCAATGCACTGGAATGGAATCTGGCCAGTGATCCTTCCTATAACCCGCACACACCGGGCGGTTGTACCGAATGCAAAGGTGCCTATACGATCAACGGTTCTAACTATACGAGGAATGTGAGTTACTATATTATCGCACACGCATCCAGGTTTGTGCCGCCCGGATCGGTAAGGATTGCCAGTACTGAAACTGCTGATATTTCCACTGCTGCATTTTTAACGCCTGCAGGAAAAAAAGTTCTGGTTACTGTAAACAACAACGCCGGTAACGCCATCGGGTTCAATATAAAATTCAAAGGTAAATGGGTAACCACTTCACTTAACCCGGGTGCGGTGGGTACTTATGTTTGGTAAACGATAAAAAGAATAATTATGAAGAACAGCATTTTTACTGCCTGCATGTTTTTGGTTTTTTCAGCAGCAGGCCAGGTTACAAAAGCACAGAAAACCGCCATTTCATATTCGCCTGCAGGTAAACAGGTAAAAGCGTATACCACGGCAGAGAACACAGATTTAAGACTGGCACTGAATGATTCATCGGGCTTTATGGCCAAACCGCAGCCATTCGAGAATGAAGTGATCGTTTTTGTAGATCCCTCCAAAAAATTCCAGACCTACTTTGGCATTGGCGGCGCTATTACAGACGCTGCTGCTGAAACATTTTATAAAATGCCCAAAGACAGGCAACAGGAAATTCTCACTGCTTATTTTGATAAAAAGAACGGTATTGGCTATACCGTTGCACGTACCAACATCAACAGCTGCGATTTCAGCAGTGATAACTATACTTATGTTACCGACAGTACCGACAGGCTGTTAAAATCGTTCAATATCGATCATGATAAAAAATTTAAACTGCCATTGATAAAAGCGGCTATGGCTGCAGCCGGTGGTAAACTCAATTTATTTGCCAGTCCCTGGAGCCCGCCCGCATTTATGAAAACCAACGGTGAGATGCTGCATGGCGGTAAACTGCGTAATGAGTATGCGGATATGTGGGCTTTGTATTATACAAAATTCATCAGGGCTTATGAAAAAGAAGGCGTGCCTGTTTGGGGTATTACCATACAGAACGAACCCATGGCAACGCAAAAATGGGAGAGCTGCATTTTTACAGGAGAGGAAGAACGAGATTTTTTGAAAAATCATCTGGGCCCTGTGATGGAGCGGGAAGGGCTGAAAGATAAAAAGATCATTGGCTGGGATCATAACCGCGACCTGCTGTACCAGCGTGCCAGCACCTTGCTCGATGATCCTGCTGCTGCAAAATATTTATGGGGCATTGGTTTTCACTGGTACGAAACATGGAGTGGCGGCGAACCCATGTATGATAATTTGAAACTGGTGCATGAAACCTATCCCAATACCAACCTGTTTTTTACCGAGGGATGCAAAGAGTTGTTCTCCTATGATAAAACAGGCAACTGGCAACTGGGCGAAAAATACGGTGCCAATATGATCAACGATTTTAATAATGGTATGACGGGTTTTACCGACTGGAATATTTTACTGGATGAAACCGGCGGACCGAATCATGTGGGCAATTTTTGTTTTGCACCTTTACACGGCAATACAAAAACCGGGGAGCTGATTTATACCAGCGAATACTGGTACATTGGTCATTTTTCCAAATTCATTCAGCCCGGTGCAAAAAGAATTATAAGCAGTGCCAGCCGCAGCCAGTTTCTTACCACGGCCTTTATAAATCCTGATGGTAAGGTGGTGGTAATCGTAATGAATCAAAACAGCAGCAAAACACCTTACTACCTTTGGATAAAAGGCAAGGCCGCAAAATTCACCGCATTGCCACATTCAATTTCAACATTAGTACTTTAACAGTATATGATACGGATGCAAAAACGAATAACAGTATTCTGTTTAATGCCATTACTGGTGTTGCTGTCATGCAGCAAGGGCGGCAGCAGTCCCGACCCCGTGCCGGCACCCGTATTACCCATTGCACTCAATGCAGTAAAATTTGATAATGCAACAGCATCGCTTGCTTCGCTCAATTACAATGTAAAACTGGTGCCGGTTATCAGGCTCAGTTTTAATAATGCGGTTGACAGAAGTACAATTGCAACGGGAATCAGTTTAACGGATAATAACAGTGCATCTGTAACAACATCGGTGTCGTACGAGAACAGCGACAGCACGGTGGTGCTCATACCAGCAACACTGAAAGGACTTGCACGGTACAGCATTACCGCCAGTACACTTTTAAAATCAGCAAAAGGCGGTGCCATGGCTGCTGCGGTGAATGTGAATTTTGTTTCACAAATTGACTCTTCAGATAAATACCCTGTATTAGCGGATAGCGTTTTACTTGACCTGGTGGAACAGCAAACCTTTAAATATTTCTGGGATTATGGTCATCCTGTGAGCGGGCTTGCAAGGGAACGCAGCAATGCCACGCCCGAAACAGTCACTACCGGCGGCTCCGGCTTTGGTATTATGGCCATACCGGTTGCTATCAAACGTAATTTTATTACCAGGGCACAGGGACTGGCACGTATGCAAACCATTGTTGGTTTTTTAAAGAATACCGCACAAACATTTCATGGCGCATTCCCGCACTGGCTGAATGGCACAACAGGCGCTGTAATTCATTTCAGCACAAAAGATGATGGTGCCGATTTGGTGGAAACATCTTACCTGATGGCGGGACTGTTAACTGCCCGGCAATATTTTGATGGAACCGGTGCGGCAGAAACCACCTTGCGCAGGGATATCAATGCACTATGGAATGCAGTAGAATGGAGCTGGTTCAGGCAGGGTACGCAAAATGTTTTATACTGGCACTGGAGTCCCAATTACAACTGGCAGATGAATCATAAGATACAAGGCTGGAACGAATGTTTGATCACTTATATCCTTGCCGCATCATCCGCCACCTACGGTATTCCCAAAGTGGTGTACACGGAAGGTTTTGCAAGAAGCGGTGCCATGCAAAACGGCACCAGCTATTACGGCTATCCCTTGCCGCTGGGCGGATCAAACGGCGGACCCTTGTTCTTTGCGCATTATTCTTTTTTAGGTATCAACCCCAATGGACTTACCGATGCATACGCCAGTTATCAAACACAGGTAATCAATCATACTAAAATAAATTACGAGTACTGCAGGGCAAATCCAAAAGGATATTTTGGCTACAGTAATTCTTGCTGGGGCTTAACGGCCAGCGATGTGCCCAGTGGCTATAATGCCAGCGAACCTGATAACGATGTTGGGGTGATAGCTCCCACAGCCGCATTGTCATCCATGCCATACACACCCACAGAAAGTATGAATGCGCTGCGTTTTTTCTATTATAAACTGGGTGATAAGATATGGGGACAGTATGGTTTTGCAGATGGATTTTCTTTGAAAGACCTGTGGTATGCAAACTCGTATCTCGCCATTGACCAGGGGCCCATTATTGTAATGATCGAAAACTACCGGAGTGCGCAGGTATGGAATTTACTCACCAGCTGCCCCGAAATTAAGAATGGAATGAAAAATGTGCTGGGTTTTTCAGCACCTTATTTGTAAGATATGCACAGAAAGATATGTAAGTTGCTGGTGCTGCCTGTACTGCTGCTGTCATGCTACAGCAATACAAAAACAGGTAATGCAAAACAAAACAATGCTGCTGCACAGCTGCCCGATTCGGTATTGTTCAGAACCGTGCAGGAAAAAACATTCCAGTATTTCTGGGATGGTGCAGAGCCGGTAAGCGGAATGGGAAGGGAACGCTTTCATGTGGATAATAATTATCCCGACAATGATAAAATGGTGGTAACAAGCGGCGGTTCCGGCTTTGGTATTATGGCCATACTGGTGGGAATAGAACGCGGTTTTATCACCCGGGAACAAGGAAGACAGCGCATGGAAAAGATCACCCGCTTTTTGGAAACGGCCGACCGCTTTCATGGTGCATGGCCGCATTGGTGGAATGGTGAAACAGGAAAAGTAAAACCATTTGGCAAATATGATAATGGTGGTGACCTGGTTGAAACTTCTTTTTTATTGCAGGGACTCCTCTGTGTGCGGCAGTATTTTCAAAATGGCAATGAAGCAGAAAAACAATTAGCCGCAAGAATTGACAAGCTTTGGAAAGAAGTGGAGTTCGACTGGTACCGCAACGGGCAGGATGTTTTGTACTGGCACTGGAGCCCCGACTACGCATGGAAGATGAATTTCGCCGTGCATGGTTATAACGAATGTTTGATCATGTATGTGCTGGCAGCATCTTCACCCACACACCGTGTGCCTGCTTCGGTGTACCACAATGGCTGGGCCGCAAACGGTGCTATCACAAACAATCCGCCTTCTTATAAAGATTACAAACTGCAATTGCATTACCAGGGCAACCCGCCGCATGGAGGTCCGTTGTTCTGGTCGCATTATTCCTATTTGGGTCTTGATCCACGTGGCTTAAAAGATCAATACGCTGATTACTGGAAAGAAAATCAAACATTGTCGCTGATCAATTACCAGTGGTGTGTTGACAATCCAAAACATTTTAAAGGCTATGGCCCAAACAACTGGGGACTCACCGCAAGTTATTCTGTTGGATTTTATGCAGCACATGCGCCGTCAGAAGAAAATGACCTAGGTGTAATATCACCCACTGCTGCATTATCCGCATTTCCCTACACTCCCGAACAATCCATGGCGGCCATGAAACACTGGTACTATGATATGAGGGATAAAATATGGGGGCCATACGGCTTTTATGATGCGTTTAGTGAAACCGCCAACTGGTACAAGCCATGGTACCTCGCCATTGACCAGGGACCCGCCGTGGTGATGATGGAAAATTACCGCAGCGGTTTACTCTGGAAATTATTCATGAGCTGCCCTGAAGTACAGAACGGATTGCGCACACTGGGTTTTGAAAGTCCCGCATTGAAATAATAATACAATGAAGAAAATATTTTACATAATCGGTCTCTGTTGTTCAGTTACCGGTATCAATACAGCAGCGGCACAGGTAAGCCTGGCCAATTTGTTTGCCGATCATATGGTACTGCAGCGCAATGCCGCCATTCCTGTTTGGGGCAGGGCAGCAAAGGGAGAAAAAATTACCGTGGGTTTTCATGCGCAAACAAAACAAACTACGGCAGGTAAAGATGGTAAATGGATATTGTACCTGGATAAAGAACAGGCAGGCGGGCCGTTTGTACTTACAGTGAAAGGCAAAAGCAATACAAATGAAATAAAAGATGTGCTGGTGGGAGATGTGTGGATATGCTCGGGCCAGTCCAATATGGAATGGACGCTTAATGCCACCATCAATGCGGAAAAGGAAATGGCTGCAGCGGGCAATGAAAATATCCGTCATGTAAAAATTGAACATGCGGTGAGCGTGGCGCCGCTGGATGAAATTAAACAAACCAGCTGGCAGCTTTGCAATGCCGCTAATGCAGGACAGTTCACTGCCGTGGGATATTATTTTGCAAAGCATTTACAAAATGAATTGCACGTGCCCATTGGGCTGATCAATACTTCATGGGGCGGTACCATGGTGGAAACATGGATCAGCAAAACCGGTTTGCAAACCAATGCAGATCTTGCACCCGTTGCTGCTGCATTACCCAATAGCACGGCACAATTTGAAAAAGACCAGGTGGATCGCATCCGCAAAAATGTGTCGGCATTCCAATATACAGATGATAAAGAAATTGCAAAGGGGTGGGAAAGCCCTGCTTATGATGACAGCCGCTGGAGTAATTTAAAAGTGCCCAAATCATGGGAGGAGCAGGGACTGAATGAACTGGACGGAACGGTATGGTACCGCAAAACCATTATTGTTACTGCTGCCGATGCAGGTAAGGATGCAACTCTATGGCTGGGAAAGATTGATGACTGTGATACCACTTTTATCAACGGGGTGCAAATAGGCGCAACATGCACGTATGATAAGCTGCGTAAGTACATCATTCCCGGGAAACTCTTGAAAGAAGGAAAAAATATCATCGCGGTAAAAGTGCTGGACACCGGTGGTGGTGGTGGTTTTTGGGGTGATGCAGGCGATATAAAAATAGAAACCGCATCTGGCATTGTTTCGCTGGCCGGCGACTGGAAAGCAAGGGTGGATATTAAAGGTTCCATCATTGCCACCAACCCCAATTCCATGCCGGCACTGTTGTATAACGGCATGGTAAACCCGCTGCTGCCCTTCGCCATTAAAGGTGTGATATGGTACCAGGGCGAAAGCAATGCAGACAGGGCGCAGCAATATGCCAGCAGTTTTCCATTGCTTATAACCGACTGGCGCAGCAAATTCGGCCAGGGACATTTTCCATTCTATTTTGTGCAGCTGGCATCTTTCAATGCCAATAATGAAAACGGCACCACGGGCAGTAAATGGGCTGAGTTGCGGGATGCACAGTTAAAAGCATTATCACTCCCCAATACAGGCATGTCGGTAACCACCGATATAGGCGATGCAAAAGATATTCATCCAAGAAACAAAGCTGATGTGGGCAAACGGCTTGCATTGCTGGCGCTGCAGCATGATTATGGAAAAGACATCGTTGCATCCGGTCCGTTGTATAAAAGTATGCAACGGCAAAACGGGCAAATAAAGATACAGTTTGAAAATACCGGCAGCGGTTTGGTGGCAACAGGCAATAAATATGGTTACCTGCAGGGATTTATGATTGCGGGTGCCGATCAGCAATTTCATTGGGCAAAAGCATGGATACAGGACAATGCGGTAATGGTGTGGAGCGAAGCCGTGCCTGAGCCTGTTGCCGTGCGTTATGGCTGGACGGATGATAACAGCGAAGGGAATTTGTTTAATAAAGAAGGATTGCCTGCGGCTCCATTCAGAACCGATGACTGGAAGGGACTGACGGATGGTATCAAATACTTTATTGGTAAATAGGGTTTGATCACTGTATGAAAAAATGTTTTGTTTTTATCATCACTGTTTTGTTGCTGCAAACTGTTACAGCACAAAATAAAAAAGGCCGTTATGGCGACGGGCCCGACAGTATTGCGCCTGTTGGTATCATCAAAGGACTTACAGATGATCAGCTGCTTGAAACTGTGCAAAAACAAACCTTCCGTTTTTTCTGGCATGGTGCACATCCTTATAGCGGTTTGGCACTGGAAAGAAGCAATACTGTTTTAGCCGAACATTACTGGGATTATATCAATGAAGCATGGGATGAACCCAATTTCAGTCATACCCAATTTGGCCCCGATGCAGGCGCCATTGGCGGCACCGGCTTTGGTATTATGAGCACCGTTGTTGCAGTGGAACGTGGATGGATTGGCAGGGATACTGCTGTAAGACGTTTAATTAAAATTGCCGATTTTCTTATTAACGCAGATTGCTACCATGGCATTTACCCGCATTTTATGAATGGCACAACGGGTAAAACAATTAAGTTCGACCGGCTGGATGATGGTGCCGATATTGTGGAAACATCTTACCTGCTGATGGGATTGCTCTGCGCCAGGGAATATTTCAACCGGCAAACACCCCGTGAAATTTATTTGCGCAAACGCATTAACCAAATGTGGGGCGCCGCCAACTGGAACTGGCATACCAACCATCAAAATAAATTATTCTGGCACTGGAGTCCTAATAATGATTTCGACATGAACTTTCCCGTGTGGGGCTGGAATGAATGCCTAATCACTTATATCATGTCGGCCGCTTCGCCCAACCATCCTATTTCAAAATCGGTGTATGACGGAACATGGGCGGGAAGCCTGGGTTTTAAAAACGGGAAATCTTATTATGGCTACACTTTGCCGTTAGGAAACTACGATAAGGATAAAGGCGGCCCCTTGTTCTTTGAACAATACACTTTCCAGGGCATTGACCCCACTGGTTTAAAAGATTCCCTGGACAATGATTATTTCCTGCAAGGCAAAAATCATACACTCATTAACCGGGCTTACTGTATGGAAAACCCGAATCATTTTAAAGGATACAGTGATGTATGCTGGGGTTTAACGGCAGGAGACAGTTATAAAGGTTATGTGGCCCACAGTCCCGAGAACGACCGTGGCGTGATACAGCCTACAGCCGCTATCTCATCCATGCCGTATACACCTGAGGAAAGTATGGCCGCACTGCGTTATTTCTATTATCAACTGGGTGATAAAATCTGGAGTAAATATGGTTTTGTGGATGGCTTCAGCATTCATCATAACTGGTATGCGAAAAGCCATCTTGCCATTGACCAGGGGCCCATTGTTACGATGATTGAAAATTACCGCAGCGGTTTGTTGTGGAAACTGTTTATGCATATTCCGGATATACAAAACGGGTTGAAGAAACTGGGGTTCAGCTCCCCGTATTTTAAATAAGTTATGAAGAAAGGATTATTGCTTTTTGTTGCTGTATGTGCTGCATTGTTGCTGCATGCACAATCTGTTTCACTTGCACCGGCTGCAAAATTCAGGATGGAAGATAATGCCGCGTTTAAGGATATTTCGTTTGATGATTCAAAATGGGAGGATGTGGCCCTGCCTGCGGGCTGGACAAAACTCGGCTTCAATAAAGAAAAAACCATTGGCTGGTACCGGCTGCATATAGCGGTTCCCGGTAACCTGCTTAATAAAGACCTGGTGCTTTTTGCAGGAACCATTGATGATGCGGATGAAACTTATTTTAACGGTACATTGGTGGGGGCAACAGGAAAGTTTCCCCCGGCCGACCAGTCGGCATGGGATACCGAAAGAAAATATATCATCAGCCGCAAACTGCTGAAAAAAGAAAATGTGATCGCCATCCGGGTGTATAATGGTATTGGTGATGGAGGTATCTACGGTGGCAGTTTGTTACTGATGGCAAAACAGGATTACGACAAACAGGTACAGGCACAAATAAAAAATAAACGTTCTTATTACCAGTATACCACATCAAATGGTTTGGTGGCTGCGGTCTATAATGAGCAAACCGCCACGGTTGAAAATTTTTACCCGCATATTTTTTCATTCTATGATTCAGGGCTGGTGGTAAAACCGGTGCTGGGTAACCTGAAAGCGAATATTGCTGCAAAACCAGTACTTACCCAATACGCAGCTAACACACATGTGGTGGAAGTGAAGTATCCCGGCTTTGTTGTTTTTTATTACAGTTCTTTCACTGCACACAATAAAATTTTATATGCTGTTGCAAGAGGAAAAGAAAAAGCGGTGAAGGATATTGCCTTTAGCTATATACCTGTTTCGGGAAATGTTACGGTAAAGACTGTTGAGAAAAACAACGCAGGGCTTACCGACAAATATTTTTTGTTTGCTTTTTCAGACACCTTGAATGCGATGCCGGATATGGATGCGGCATTGCGGCAACTGCCATCTCCGGAAGATGAGATCAGCTATATGCGGCAGCTGTTCAAAAAATGCAAATATCCAAAAGGTATTCATACAACAGAACGCAATGCGCTGGAACAGGGCATTGCTGTTTTAAAAATGAGCCAGGTGGGAGATGATGAGGTATTGCCGCTGGCAAAGGGCCAGGTAGTGGCGTCGTTACGTCCCGGTGTTTGGGCCATTTGCTGGGTAAGGGACGGGGCATTTGCCATTGAAGCCATGAGCAAGCTTGGAATGTATGCTGAAGCAAGAAAAGCACTGTCGTTCATGCTGCATGCAAACCCCACCAACCAGTATATCCATTATGTGCATACCGACGGAAAAGATTATGGACTGGGTGTGCCTTATATCATTTCGCTTACAAGATATTTTGGTAATGGCCGTGAAGAATGCGATTATACCACCGATGGCGGCCCTAATATTGAGATCGATGATCTGGGTCTTTTTCTCACCGCTTTTTATCATTACGTAAATGAAAGCGGGGATCAAAAATTTTTTACGGAGAATGAAGCGGCTGTCCGTACCATCTGTAATGCCATTATTCATAACATCAATAAAAAGGGAATTATCAGGCGAGACAGTGGTCCATGGGAGCATCATTTGCCAGGCAAAGAATTCATGTGGACCAGCGGCACCTGTGCAAGGGGGTTGCAACTGGTAGCAATACTGCAAAAAAAATATGGGATGGAATACCGTGTGTTTGATAGTGCTGCCACGGTGCTGTACAATGGCATTTTAAAAAACTGTCTTATTAATAACCGCTATATAAAGGGCAATGCAACCGAACAACTCAGCACCGATCATCATTATTACGATGCCGCCACCTTTGAATTGTTTGCAGGTGATCTCATCAGTAATAAAAAACTGTTTGCAAGCCATATGCAGGAATATAACAAACACAACAGGGCAGCCAGTGATCCTGCCCGTGGTTATATCCGTTTCAACAGCAGCGACAGTTATGAGAACCAGGAATGGCCTTTTGCCGGGCTGCGTGTTTCAGTGGCACAAAAAAAACTGGGCAGCATGCCCGAAGCAAAAAAAATGCTGGACCGTATTACATTATTTGCCAGCCGTAACCATAATTTAGTGCCCGAGATTTTAAGTAACGACCTGGGTGTTTATAAAGGCGCAATCCCAATGGTGGGTTATGGTTCGGCTGCTTATATACTGGCATTGCTGGAGTATTATAAAAAATGAATTCAATGATGCGTAATTATTTTTTAGTGCTGTCTTTCATGGTACTGTGTTGCACAGCTGTGGCACAAAACAAAACTTATTGTAACCCGGTGAATATTGATTATGGGTATACGCCTATTCCGGATTTTTCTGAATGGGGGCGCCACCGTGCCACTGCCTACCCGGAGATTGTATTGTACAAAAACGATTATTATCTCTTTTGTACCAATCAATGGGGTTACTGGTGGAGCAGTGATATGCTGCACTGGAATTTTGTTTCCCGGAAGTTTTTAAGACCCTGGAATGGCAATGTATATGATGAATTGTGTGCTCCTGCCGTGGGAATAATTGGTGATACCATGATTGTTTTCGGGTCTACCTATACCAGCAAGTTTACTATCTGGATGAGCACCAATCCCAAAGCCAATGAATGGAAACCGCTGGTGGACTCCTTTGCCATTGGAGGCTGGGATCCTGCTTTTTTTACCGATGATAATGGCCGTTTGTATATGTACAATGGCAGCAGCAACCGGTATCCCCTGTACGGCATTGAGCTGAACAGGAAAACATTTGAGCCAATAGGCACCCGGGTGGAAACTTATTCATTGGAATCGTGGCGCTATGGCTGGCAACGTTTTGGTGAATACATGGATAATACATTCCTGGACCCTTTTCTTGAAGGATCGCATATGACAAAACATAATGGAAAATATTACCTGCAGTATTGTGCACCCGGCACCGAAATGAGCGGCTCTGCAGATGGTGTAATTGTGGGTGATGGACCGCTTGGGCCTTTTACACCTCAGTCAGACCCTTTTAGTTTTAAACCCGGCGGTTTTATACGTGGCCCGGGGCATGGCAGTACTTATACCGATAAATGGAATAATTACTGGCATACTTCTACATTGGGGATTAACGTAAAAAATACTTTTGAAAGAAGGATCGGCATCTGGCCTGCAGGATTTGATAAAGATGGCGTAATGTATATGGATGCGGCTTTTGGCGATTATCCAACCTATTTGCCCACTGCTCCGGCCGATCATTTAAAAGGAAAATTTACCGGATGGATGTTGCTGAATTATAAAAAACCGGTTACGGTCTCATCTACGCTGGGCAGTCATTATGCCAATAACGCGGTAGATGAAAGTATTAAAACATACTGGAGTGCCGCATCTGCTGATAAAGGAGAATGGATACAATCCGACCTGGGAAATATTTCAACAGTAAATGCCGTGCAGATCAATTATGCCGACCAGGATGTGGACAGCAACCGGCTGGGCAAATGGAACAACCAGTTTCACCAGTACAAATTGTATGCTTCTGCTGATGGTAAAAAATGGACTGTACTTGCAGATAAAAGCAATAATCAAAAAGATGTGCCGCATGATTATGTTGAACTGGAGCAGCCGGTACAGGCAAGATTTATTAAGCTGGAGAATATACACATGCCTGCGGGTAAATTTGCCATCAGCGGGTTGCGTGTTTTTGGAAATGGCAACGGTGTCAAACCCGGTGCGGTGCAACAGTTTTTTGTACTGCGTACAGAAAAGGACAAACGCAGTGCATGGATAAAATGGAGACCGGTTGATAATGCCTATGCCTATAATATTTATTTTGGAACAGCGCCCGGTAAATTATACAATTGTATAATGGTACATGATGCCAATGAATATTATTATAAAGGTATGGACCTGATGAAAACATATTATTATACCATTGAGGCCATTAATGAAAATGGTGTAAGTGAAAAATTTAAAACAATTAAAGTTGAATAAAGTATTTGCATATTTACTGCTGCTGTTTATTGCTGCTGCGCCGGTGCAGGCACAGCAACCCGCATTCTGGAATGATATTGCTGCTTTTAAAAAGCAGGACAGCGCTGCATTCCCCGGCACGGGAAAAATATTATTTGTGGGCAGCTCTTCCTTTACTAAATGGACCGATGTGCAGGCATATTTCCCCAATCATCCCATTATCAACCGCGGTTTTGGCGGCTCCACATTGCCGGATGTGATCCGTTATGAAAATGAAGTGATCTTTCCTTACCAGCCCAAACAGGTTGTGATCTATTGCGGGGAAAATGATGTGGCTGCCGATACCAATACCACCGGTACGGTTGTTTTTGAACGTTTCAAAAAACTGTTTACCGATATAAGAACAAAAATGCCCGGGGTGCCGGTAATGTTTGTTTCATTGAAACCCAGTCCAAGCCGCTGGCACATGCGTGCAAGAACCATGGAAGCCAACAGGCTGATAAAAAAATATCTCAAAAAGAAAAAGCATACCCGGTTTATTGATGTGTGGGATGTGATGCTGAATGAGAAAGGAGAACCCAGGGAAGAACTGTTTATCAATGACAGGCTGCACATGAATGCGGATGGCTACAAAATATGGCAGGGATTGATGGAGCCGTATTTGTTGTAGTTGCTCATACCTGAACAACGGTACAAGTGTGCGACCCCGCTGTTAACGGGGCAAGCTGCAACGATGCTGATAAGAAGTGCAATTGTTGACCCATAAATATAAACACGATGAAAAAATGGCTGTTTGTTATTGCAACGCTTTTTGTTTTTAAAGCGGATGCACAGGATGCAAAGATGAAAACCTTCATTGATGCGCTGATGAAAAAAATGACACTGGAAGAAAAGATCGGTCAGCTGAACCTGCCCGGCAGCGGTGATATTGTTACCGGCCAGGCACAAAGCTCTGATATTGGAAAAAAGATCCGCGAGGGAAAAGTGGGCGGGCTGTTCAATATTAAATCCGTCGCAAAAATTAAAGATGTGCAGCGTGTGGCGGTGGAAGAAAGCCGTTTGAAAATACCGCTGATATTTGGTATGGATGTGATACATGGTTACGAAACGGTGTTTCCTATACCGTTAGGTTTAAGCTGCACCTGGGATATGAAACTGGTGGAGAACAGTGCACGTATTGCCGCTGTGGAAGCCAGTGCCGATGGTATTAACTGGACCTACAGCCCGATGGTGGATATTTGCCGCGATGCACGCTGGGGCCGTATCGCAGAAGGCAATGGGGAAGATCCATACCTCGGTTCGCAAATTGCAACTGCCATGGTGAAAGGTTACCAGGGCAACGACCTCAAAGCAAACAATACCATCATGGCCTGCGTAAAACACTATGCCATGTATGGCGCTGCAGAAGCAGGAAGGGATTACAATACCACCGACATGACAAGGCAGACCATGTACAATGTATACTTCCCGCCATTTAAAGCAGCCGCAAATGCAGGCGCCGGAAGTTTTATGGCTTCCTTTAATGAAGTGGAAGGTGTGCCTGCAACAGCCAACAAATGGCTGATGACAGATGTGCTGCGCAAACAATGGGGATTTAAAGGTTTTGTGGTAACTGATTATACGGGCATCAATGAAATGATTGCGCATGGCATTGGCGACCTGCAAACTGTTTCGGCACGTGCGCTGGACGCAGGTATTGATATGGATATGGTGGGCGAAGGTTTTTTAACAACGCTTCAGAAATCATTGAAAGAAGGGAAAGTGACACAGGCAGAAATTGATGCGGCCTGCCGCAGGATACTGGAAGCAAAATACAAACTCGGTTTGTTTGATGATCCTTACAAATATTGCGATGAGAACAGGGCAAAAACAGAAGTGTTCTCTGCTGCACACCGTGCCGCCGCAAGAAGCACCGCTGCACAAAGTTTTGTATTGCTGAAAAACAACAATATCCTGCCATTAAAAAAATCAGGCACTATTGCACTGGTGGGACCACTGGCAGATAATAAAGAAAATATGCCGGGCACCTGGAGCGTGGCAGCTAATTTTCAAAAAGCAACTTCGGTGCTTGCAGGCTTAAAAGAAGTGGTGGGCGATAAGGCAAAAATATTATACGCCAAAGGCAGTAACCTGGATGCGGATGAAAAATTTGAAGAGCGTGCAGGCATGTTTGGTAAGGCGCTGGGAAGGGATAACCGCCCTGCTGCTGATATTATTAAAGAAGCGGTGGATATCGCCAATCAAAGTGATGTGGTGGTGGCAGCGCTGGGAGAAAGTGCAGAAATGAGCGGCGAAAGCAGCAGCCGCAGCAATATTGAAATTCCACAAGTGCAAAAAGATTTGCTCAAAGCATTGCTGGCAACCGGTAAGCCGGTGGTGCTGGTATTATTTACCGGCCGACCACTGGCCATTAAATGGGAAAGTGAAAATGTGCCGGCTATTTTAAATGTTTGGTTCGGTGGCAGCGAAGCCGGATATGCCATTGCCGATGTATTGTTTGGTGATGTGAACCCTTCGGGCAAGCTCAGCACCACCTGGCCGCAAAATGTTGGACAGGTTCCTTTGTACTACGCACATAAAAACACCGGCCGCCCGCTGGGAGAAGGCAAGTGGTTTGAAAAATTCCGCAGCAATTATTTAGATGTAAGCAATGATCCTGTTTATCCTTTTGGTTATGGTATTGGATACAGCGGTTTCAGCTACAGCGATATTAAACTCAGTGCGTCTTCTTTAAAAGGCAATCAAACCTTAACCGCTACTGTAACTGTTACCAATAACGGCAAATACGATGGAAAGGAAGTAGTGCAGTTATACATCCGCGATGTGGTGGGCAGTGTAACAAGACCGGTGAAGGAACTGAAGGGTTTCCAGAAAGTGGATATTAAGGCCGGTGAGTCAAAAACAGTTAGTTTCAGCATTACTCCTGAAGACCTGAAATTTTATAATTATGATTTGAAATACGACTGGGAAGCCGGTGATTTTGAAATTATGATCGGCGCCAATTCAAGGGATGTAAAAAAAGCAGCCGTGAACTGGAGTAAGTAATTGTTATAATAAACTTTTTAATAATGCCGGTGTTATCAGTTATGATACCGGCATTATTATTTTTGTGCCGTTATACTTTCTTTTATACTTTTATGTTCACTTGCTAACGATTGACTGACTATTCCACATATGATGATAACGGGCTGTTAAAGCAGCTGGCGGCTGATGATGAACAGGCTTTTTCCGAGATATACAACCGGTACTGGAAAAAACTTTTTGCGATGGCGGTTAACCGTATCAAAAGCAAGGCCGATGCGGAAGATGTGGTGCATGATGTGTTTGCCGGTTTATGGCATAACCGTTCCCGCCTGCAGATTACCACGCTGGAAAATTACCTGGCCGTTGCGGTAAAATACACCATCCTGAACGTGATCAGGAAAAAGCAATACGAAAAACATTACCTGGAAACTGCAATGGGCACCCTCAATGTTGAGACGGTTGCAGAAGACCGGCTACAGTACAACTGGCTGCTGCAAAAAGTGCAGGGTGAAGTGGAAAAACTGCCAGAGAAATGCCGCCTTGTATTTAAATATTCACGCACTAAGGGCATGCCGGTAAAAGAGATCGCACAACAACTCCGTATATCTCCCAAAACGGTGGAAAACCAGCTTACCAGGGCTATCCGGCAATTACGGGTGGCTTTTAAAAGCACGCTGTTTTCCCTGCCGCTGTTCCTCTTTTTTCCCTTTTTTTAAAAAAATATTTTCTCCGCGTAGGGGATAAGGGCAGTTCATGTTACTGCTTCATGTAAACTTATGCTTGCACCTAATCAATTACAGCAACTTCTTGAGAAGTTAAAGACCGGCACCGCCACGCCGGAAGAAATTAAACTCGTCAACGACTGGTATCATTCCTTTGACGACAGCACGGCCGAAGTGTTTGCAACAAACGACGATGACGGTGAGGCCGCCACTGCCGCAAGGATCAAGCAACTCCTTCATACCACGTTACAGCAACAGCAGGGCGGTATTAAAAAAACTTCCCGTGCCGGCTGGCGTATTGCCGCTGCTGCTGCAGTATTGCTGCTGCTGGTGGCAGGTATCTACTGGCGTTTGTCGGTTCCTGCAAGTACGCCAAAAACAGCAGCGGTAGTGATACCCCCTGCAGCGGTGAATGTACTTAAGCCGGGTGGTAACAAAGCCATACTCACGCTGGCCAATAACAGCCAGGTGGTGCTTGACAGTGCAGCTAACGGTCTCATCAGCACGCAGGGCAATATCAAGGTGGAAAAACTGCACAATGGCCAGCTGGTATATACTATTAACGGCCGGCAGGTTACAGCAGATGATGCCGCATTTTACAATACCATCAGCACCCCGCGGGGCGGGCAGTACCAGGTTACACTGGCCGATGGAACCGCTGTATGGCTCAATGCACAATCCTCCATCCGTTTCCCTGTAATATTCACAGGTAAAGAACGGCAGGTGGAAATAACCGGCGAAGCTTATTTTGAAGTGGCCAAAGACGCATCAAAACCTTTTAAAGTAAAAGCTGCCGCATCGGGAATAGAAGTGCTGGGCACGCATTTTAATGTAAATGCATACCAGGACGAAGCGGCCATTAAAACAACACTGGTGGAAGGAAAGGTAAAAGTGTATGCAGGCACAGCAGGTAATGAAGCATTTTTATTACCAGGTCAGCAATCAGCAGTACAAAAAAATGGCAGCATCACCGTGAATGAACATGCCGATACAGAAGAAGCGCTGGCATGGAAGAACGGGCGTTTCCAGTTCAGGAGTGCCGACCTGCGGTCGATACTGCGCCAGCTGCAGCGCTGGTATGATGCGGATGTGGAGTTCAGGGATAATGTGGCCGGCCTGCGCTTTTCGGGGCAGCTTACACGCACTGATGATGTGGTAAAGCTTTTTCAAAAAATTGAGCTTACCGGTGAAGTGCACTTCAGGGTGGAAGGAAAAAAAATAATTGTTTCACATTAAACAAACGCTTATGATCATCCAAAAAACAAACCCGGTATTCCCGGTTGGCAAAGACGGGTAATAGTCATACAGCGGAATAAAAAAACCGGGCCCTGTTTGCGGCAGGACCCGGCAGATTGTTCGGGCTGTAAAAAACAAATAAGGCTCTGTTTATTAGTTCACCCAAAACAATACAAATTTATGTATTTAACTGCACTTGGCAGATCCCGGTGTGTCCGTGCCGGCATCTCCAGACAAACGATTAAGATTATGAAATTAACTGCTATTTTTCTAATCACGGCCATCATGCATGTAAGTGCAACCGGCTTCTCCCAACGGGTTACCATTAAAGAGAACAATATCTCTTTACAACGGCTGTTTGAAAAGATCAAACAGCAAACCAGCTACCAGTTTTTTTATGCAGATGATGTGATGAGCCAGGCAAAAACGGTGTCTCTTTCAGTAAAAAACGAACCGCTCGAAAATGTACTGAACACCTGTTTAAAAGACCAGGGACTTGATTACACCATCACTGATAATACCATTATCATCCGGAAAAAGAAAGAGATGGCTGCACCGCCGGTGATAGTAACTGCAGCGGAAGAGATAAACAAGGAAGTAAAAGGCCGTGTAACCGATGAATCGGGTTTACCAATGACCGGCGTTTCGGTAACGGTTAAAGGTTCCACTACCGGTACAGCCACCGATGCGGATGGTAACTTCAGCATCTCTGTGCCTGATAACGCGGTGCTTGTTTTTTCTTACGTGGGTTACCGCTCTTTTGAAGCAAGCGTGTCTGGCAGAACATCAATAATGGTGAGCCTTAAACCTGTTCCAAAATCCATTGATGAAATTGTGGTGGTGGGTTATGGCACGCAGCGTAAAAGGGATCTTACCGGAACCATCAGTTCTGTAAAAGGCGAAGAGATCAGTAAAATGGCTGCCACCAATCCTGTTGCAACATTGCAGGGTAAAGTGCCGGGCCTTACCATTGTGAACAGCGGCCGTGCAGGTGCATCGCCTACTGTACGCATCCGTGGTGTGAACAGTACCAATAACAGTGATCCGCTGTTTGTGGTAGACGGCGTGTTCCAGACAAATATCGATTACCTCAACCCTGCAGATATTGAAAAAATTGAAATACTGCGTGACCCTTCATCCATTGCCATCTTTGGTTTGCAGGGTGGTAACGGTGTTATTGTTGTAACCACCAAACGTGCTGCCAAAGGCGAAACAAGGGTAAGCTTCCAGAGTTTTGCAGGCTTGCAGCATGTTACCAATAAAATAAAAGTTACCGATGCCGACGGGTTTAAAAAACTGTACAAAGCACAACTGGCCAATTTAAATGCCGCAGCATTTGATTATACCAACTATACCGCCAATACCGACTGGCAGGACCTGGTACTGCGTGATGCAGTAATCAACAATAACTCTGTTACGGTTTCCAACAGCGGTGAAAAAAGCACCACGCTGTTAAGCCTGGGTTACAATATCCAGGATGGTGTTTTAAAATACGACCAGTACCAGAAATATATCGGCCGTCTTAACCACGAGATACGCATCAGCAAGGGTGTGAAAGTGGGTGGTGATGTTACCGGTTTTTACTGGAAACAGCAAAACCCCGGCGCCGATCTTACCAATGCATTATGGGCTGCTCCCATTGTGCCCATACAGGCAAATGATAACATGTATTACAGCATGCCCTCTTTCCAGCGGGCACAGGTAAGCAACCCCATGGCAAGGCTGAACCAAAATACCGGTACTGCAGTGCTCAACGGCTACAGGGTGATCGGCAGCATATTTGCCGAAGCGAAGTTTTTGAAAAACTTTACTTACAGGTCTTCATTCTATGCCGATATGGGTGTTACCACCAGCCGCAGCTACAGTCCGTTGCCCTTCCGTTATATCAACCTGGGTGAAGGTGCCGCTAAAACCGATACATCTTTTGATAATGCGGCAAGAACAAGTGTAAGCCAGGCACAGTCAGATGCAAGAAAATTCCAGCAGGATCATACGCTGACTTTTGATAAAAACTTCAATGGCCACCATATCACCGCACTGGCAGGTTTTACAACATTGTTCCAGGGCAGTTCGGCCATTTCTGGAACAAGAAGGGATACAGGGCTCAACGTGCCCAACAGTCCCGAATTCTGGTACCTCAATATTGTAAATGCCAATAACCCCACCACCAATGCAGGCAGTGGCGGAGAAGAATCTTATATGTCATATCTCGGAAGGGTTAACTATGGCTATAAAAATAAATACCTGCTGAACCTTACTTTCCGCAGGGACGGCAGCTCAAAATTTTCACCGGCTAACCGCTGGGGTAATTTTGGAAGTGTTGGTGCAGGCTGGGTGATCAGTGATGAAGATTTCTTTAAAGTAAAGCATATTGATTTCCTGAAACTGCGTGGCGCATGGGGTACTGTGGGCAGCGGGCTTGGATTGCCCTCTAATTTATACCTGCCCGGTCTCAGTACTTCCAATACCGGGGTGTTTGGCGATAACGTGTATGGTTCAGTAACACCTGCCTATGTGCCCGATCCCAATCTTCACTGGGAAGTGGTGCGTGGTATTGATGCAGGGCTGGATGCAAGGGCCTTTAACAACAGGCTGAATGCGGAGGTTACTTTCTACAACCGCACCACCAAAGACATTCTTACCACCATTACATTACCCGGTACAGCAGGTAACTATTCTTACCGTACCAACCTTGGTTCTATTACCAATAAAGGAATTGAACTGTCATTGGGCTGGGGCGATAAGATCGGCCGCAACTTTACTTACGGTGTAAGCACCAACTTCAGCTACAATAAAAATAAAGTGGTTTCAATTGGCGATAATATCAACTTCCAGATACTGGGCAACGGTGGCGTAAATAAAACAGAAACCGGCCAGTCGATCGGTTATTTCTATGGTTACAGGCAGGTGGGTGTTTACCAGGTGGTAAGGGATTTTGACAGGATGCCTTCATTTGCCAACTCATTACCGGGCGATATTGCATTTGAAGATGTGAATGGCGATGGCGTTATCAGTGATAAGGACAGGACTTACCTGGGCACACCATTCCCGCTGTATAATTTTGGTGGCAATATCTCTTTAGGATATAAACAGTTTGACCTGGTGATCGACGGACAGGGTGTTGCGGGCAACAAGGTATATGCACAGCGCCGTACATCCACATTTGCCGTGCTCAACTTTGAGGCCAACAGGCTCAATGCATGGACTGCCGCCGGTACCAGCAACGTTGAACCTATTATGGATAACACAAGGGCTAATAATTTTCTCTTCAGCAGTTATTTCCTGGAACCCGGCGATTATTTCCGTATTCGCACGCTGCAACTGGGCTATACTTTCTCAAGAGATGCGCTTGCTAAAACACCCATTAAACAGTTAAGGGTATACGTAAGCGGGCAGAACATAGCCACTTTCAGCAAAACAACCGGTGATACTCCCGAGGCTCCGTTAAGCAGCCCCATTGCAGGTGGTGCAGATAATGGCACTTACCCGGTACCGGCCATTTATTCACTGGGATTGAACGTAAAGTTTTAATTCAACCATCAAAATCATTATACAATGCTAACAAATAAAAAATATTTTAGTCTTGCAGTGATACTGCTGGTTGCAGCATTTACTGTATTTACATCCTGTAAGAAAAATTTTCTCGACAGGGAACCACAGGGACAATACACGCAGGAAACCTATCCTTATCCCGGCGGTTCGGGTCCTTATGATACGTACCTGTTTGGCGCCTACTCTGAACTGCGTTCTTTTAATGTGCACAGCCAGTCGTTCATTTGTGCCACCAGCATCCGCAGCGATGATGCTGATAAGGGAAGCACACCTTCTGATGGCGGCGCCAATGCGATAGACATGGATAATTTCCCGGTATCGTCCAGCAACAGTTTTGCAAATACGCTATGGACAGGTTATTACACGCTCATCAGCAAATGCAATATTGCGCTGGACCAGGTTAGAAATAACGCTTCCATCATTGCAACTGCTGATGCCAAATCACAGGCAGAAGGCGAGGCGAGATTTTTACGCGGGTACGCTTATTTTATGATGGTGCGCCTGTTTGGTAAAGTGCCCATCATTGACTCTGTGTTCACCAATGCCGCATCACAAAGCAATGTGGCGCAAAGTACCGTGGCACAGGTATATGCGTTTATTGAGAACGACCTGCAGTATGCCGCTTTAAAACTGCCTTTAACATGGGATGCGAAATTTGTGGGCCGTGCCACCAGTGGTGCCGCAAACGGGCTGCTGGCAAAAGTGTACCTCACCCAGCAAAAATGGGCACAGGCCATGGCTGCTGCAAATATTGTAATGACATCAGGACAATATGATTTGTCCACCACCTACGATAAAGAGTTCAGGGAAGAAGGGGAAAACAGCAAGGAATCTGTTTTTGAAGTACAGGCCACTGCTTCTGCTGCCATTCCAACCAATAATGGTGTGCAATATGCACAGATCATGGGTGTAAGAGGTTCGGGAAGTTTTGACCTGGGCTGGGGATGGAACACCCCCAGCACTTATTTGGAAGCTGCTTACGAGGCCGGTGACCCGAGAAAGAACAGGACCATCCTGTACACCAGTACGGCAACCACCACTTATCAAACCATCTATGGCGAAAACCTGCCGGTAGGTTTGCCCAACCCGCGTTACAATAATAAAGTGTACAGCAATCCTTCGCTGCGTTCTTCTATTGGAAACAGGTTTGGTTACTGGATGAACATACGCATACTGCGTTATGCAGATGTGGTGCTGATGTATGCCGAAGCTGCAAACGAAGTGGGCGGTACTGCAAATATTGATGCTGCAAGAAACGCCGTAAACCTGGTACGTACCCGTGCAAGAATTGGTGCTGCAGCAGGAGTGCTGCCCAATCTTACCACTACCGACCAGGCAACACTGCGTGCCGCCATCCGCCAGGAGCGAAGAATAGAACTGGCAATGGAACACGACCGCTTCTTCGACCTGGTGCGCTGGGGTATTGCACAAACAACACTCAACGCTGCAGGCAAAACCAATTTTAACGATAACCGCGATGTGCTGTTGCCAATTCCGCAAACACAAATCGACCTGAGCCAGGGTGTGCTCAAACAAAATCCAGGTTATTGATTGTTCAAACAAAAAAAATAAACCATGATCCGCATTCAAATAAAAAATAAAAAGATCACTGCAGGAATAATGGCTGCCGCAATATTGTGCAGCATCAGTTCCTGTAAAAAAGATGGCAATCCCAATAAACTGCAGGATGTGTCACCTGACGATTATGCCGGCAAGATAGAAGGCTACAACAGCTCGGATGAAGTTTTCCCTTCCAACCTTATTGCTTACTGGAGTTTTGATGATACCAGGAATGAACAGAAAAGCAATACGGCTCCCGGCTCCTCACTCAACGACAGTTATGTTGCCAATGGCGTGCGGGGCAAAGCGCTGAGCCTGGCTGCAGGGTATGTGTATTTTCCCACGCTGTTTCAAAAGTTCAAAACAGATTCACTGAAGAACTGGAGCATCAGCGCATGGGTGAAGATCAAGAACAATGGCAGTAAAAGAACCATGGTGTTCCAGCTGAGCAGGCCCGGTGTATTCAATGGCAATATCAACTTTATACTCAACACAAACGGTTACCCGTTAACCAACGACAGTACCCTGCGCATACAGCCCACGTTTACAACAGCGGGCGGTGGCACGCAGGATAACCTGAACAGCGGAACCGGGCAGGATAAAGTAAACCTCAACAACTGGGTGCATATTGTACTTACGTACGATTACAATACCGGTGTTTTCAATAACTGGATGAATGGTGTTAAAGTGGGTAATTTTCCCAACAGGGGAACCGGTTCCAATTTATTTAAATCATGGGAGCCCAGCGAAGTGCTGATTGGCGCCAACTACAATGCCGCCGGAATGCCGGTGAGCACGGATGTTTCCTTTGCTGCCATGACCGGCCAGGTAGATGAAATAAGGGTGTTTAATAAAACCTTGCCCGATGCCCATATAAAGGCATTGTACAATTTAGGCCAGGCCGGAAAATAGCAGTTTGTTTTTTGGACCAGTACACGGCTGTATGGCCGTGTACTTTTTTATAACCTGTATTCATGTGTATGCGTTATTTTAGTTACGGTATATTTTTATTGCTTTTATCGGCCTGCAGCAGCCGCCGCAAAAGCAGTAGTGCTGCAATGCAGTTTTCAAAGAACCCCGTGGTGGCACACCGCGGCGCATGGACAAAAAATAACCTTCCTGAAAATTCAGTTGCTTCCCTGCAGCAGGCGGTGCAGCTGCAATGCACCGGCTCCGAATTTGATGTGTGGATGACGGCTGATGATTCGCTGGTGATCCATCACGACCCTGAAATAAATAAAACCGCTATTGAAACCACCACGTTTGAAACGCTGCGGCTTAACCGCCTGTCCAATGGTGAACCGCTGCCCGCATTGCGTGAATACCTGGCTGCAGGGTTACAGAATAATAACACTACCCGGCTGGTGCTCGAAATTAAACCATCACGTATCAGTAAGGCAAGAGGGGAAGCGGTGGCTGAAAAAGTGGTGCAGCTGGTACATGCTTCAGGAGCCGCAAGGCAAACCGTTTATATCAGCTTTGATTACGACATACTGAAACGTATACATGCAGTTGATGCCACAGCCATTACCCAATATCTTGCCGGCGATAAAAGTCCGGCCGAACTGGCTGCCGGTGGTATCAATGGCGCCGATTATCACTACTCCGTATTTAAGAAAAATCCCGGCTGGATAAGCGAAGCAAAAAAACTGCATTTGATATTGAATGCATGGACCGTGAATGAGGCGGCAGATATGCAATGGCTGCTGGACAACGGCTTTGATTTTATTACCACCAATGAACCCGAACTGCTGCTTGAAATACTACAACAACGAAACCGGTAAGCATAGTTGCACCTGCTGCAAAATAAATGCTGTAACCGCCTGCTCATTTCCTAACTTTGAATACTTGCTTACTGCAACTGCTTTATACAAAGAGGTTGCAGCCTGTACTTAAAAAACAAAAAATGACACGGTTGCTTTTATCTGTTTGTCTTGTGGCTGCAATGTTTGCAATGGCCTCCTGTACTGCAACAAAAAAAGGCTGGAAACTGGTGTGGAAAGATGAATTCAATTATACCGGTTTGCCCGACAGCAGCAAATGGAGTTATGATGTGGGTGGGGATGGCTGGGGTAATAATGAACGCCAGTATTATACAAAGGCCGATATCGCCAATGCAAAAGTGCAAAATGGCAAACTCATCATCACCGCCATCAAACAAAAAAAGGAAAATAATACCTATACCTCTGCAAGGCTGGTTACAAAATACAAGGGCGACTGGTTGTATGGCCGTATTGAAACAAAGGCAAAGCTCCCAGCAGGCAGGGGCATGTGGCCGGCAATATGGATGTTGTCTACCGACTGGGCATATGGCGGCTGGCCCGAAAGCGGCGAGATCGATATCATGGAAAATGTGGGTTATATGCCCGACTCAGTTTTCAGCAGTATACATACAAAGTCTTTCAATCACGTCATTCATACACAACGAACAAAGGGATTATTCTTTGCCGATCTTTCCAGTAAGTTTCATGTGTATGCGATAGAATGGTATAAAGACCGGATTGATTTTTTTGTGGACGACAACCTGTTCTTCAGTTTTAAAAATACCGGTAAGGGTTTTGAAGAATGGCCTTTTGATAAACGTTTTCACCTCCTGCTGAATGTGGCCGTGGGCGGCAACTGGGGCGCTGTAAAAGGTGTGGATGAAAACATACAGTCAGCTTCAATGGAAGTGGAGTATGTAAGAGTATTTGAGAAATGAGTAGTGAGTGGTGAGTAATAAGTTATAAGTAAAGAGTAAATAAAGGAAGATGACGAAGTATATAAAGATTGCAGGTTTGCTGTTGATGCAGGTTTTTGTTACTGGCAGATTGTTTGCACAACACCGTACGCAGGTAACAAGGGCAAGTTTACTGGAACATAAAGTTGATTCTGTTTTGCAACTGATGACGCTGGATGAAAAAGTAGGGCAGATGAACCAGTATAACGGTCCATGGGCAGCAACCGGTCCGCTTACCAACGATGATAAATTGCTGGACCAGGTAAAGTCAGGTAAAGTAGGTTCCATGCTGAATGTTACCGGTGTAAAACGCACCAGGGAATTGCAACAGCTGGCCATGCAAAGCCGTTTAAAAATTCCTTTATTGTTCGGCCAGGACGTGATACATGGCTACCGCACCATTTTTCCCATTCCATTGGGAGAAGCCGCCAGTTGGGATATGAATGCCATTGAGAAAAGTGCAAGGGTGGCTGCTATTGAATCATCTGCATCCGGTGTGCACTGGACCTTTGCGCCCATGGTGGATATTGCACGTGACCCACGCTGGGGCCGTGTGATGGAAGGTGCCGGTGAAGATACTTATCTCGGCAGCGCCATCGCCACTGCAAGGGTAAAAGGTTTCCAGGGGAAAGGACTGGGTAATACAGATGCAGTGATGGCATGCGCCAAACATTTTGCAGCCTATGGAGCGGCTGTGGGTGGCCGTGATTATAACTCGGTTGATATGAGCATGCGCCAGCTGTACGAAACTTATTTACCGCCATTTAAAGCTGCGGCAGATGCAGGTGCTGCCACATTCATGAATTCGTTCAACGATTTGAATGGCGTTCCTGCAACAGGCAATAAATTATTACAGCGGGATATTTTAAAAGGTCAGTGGAACTTTAAAGGTTTTGTGGTGAGCGACTGGGGCAGTGTGGGTGAAATGATACCGCATGGTTTTGCAAAAGACAATTACGAAGCCGCTATGCTGGCTGCCAATGCCGGCAGCGATATGGATATGGAAAGCCGCAGTTATATCAACAACCTGGCAAGACTGGTTAAGGAAGGCAAAGTTAAAATGGCCGTGATAGATGATGCGGTAAGAAGGATACTGCGCAAGAAATTTGAAATGGGGTTGTTTGATGATCCCTATAAATTCAGCAATGAAGAAAGGGAAAAACAGCAATGGAATAATACCGCCAATTATGAAGTTGCAAAAGATATGGCCCGCAAAAGTATGGTGCTGCTGAAAAATCAAAATGTCCTTCCATTGGCAAAGGAAACACATGCGCCGCGAATTATAGGCTTGATTGGCCCGTTTGCAAAAGCCAAAAGTGATCACCTGGGTTTCTGGAGTTACGACTGGCCAGATGACAGCAGCCGTATTGTAAGTGTGTATGATGGTATACAACAAAAAACCGGGGCAAATACCCGGCTGTTTTATGCCAAAGGCTGCAATATCAATGATACGGTCAGGTCAGGGTTTAATGAGGCTGTTACTGTTGCTGCGCAATCAGATATCGTAATCATTACTGTTGGCGAGGCAAGAGACATGAGTGGTGAAGCAAAGAGCCGCAGTAATATTCATTTACCCGGTGTGCAGGAAGAACTGGTAAAAGCCGTTGTGGCAACCGGTAAGCCTGTGATCGTTCTGATAAGCGCGGGAAGACCTTTAATATTTAACTGGACTGCGGATAATGCAACTGCGGTTATATACACCTGGTGGCTGGGTACTGCTGCCGGTGAAGCCATTGCCGATGTACTGTTTGGCGATTACAATCCTTCTGGTAAACTGCCCATGAGTTTCCCTTTATCAGAAGGCCAGCTGCCCGTTTATTATAATCATTATAACACGGGCCGCCCCGCAAAAAATGATGACGACCGTTTTTACCGCTCGGCCTATACCGATCTTTCTTTGTATCCAAAATTTCCGTTTGGATATGGTTTGAGCTATGGCAAATTTGATTACAGCGATATCACCCTGAGTAATAAAAATCCCAAAGGAAATACCACGGTTACAGCAACAGTTACTGTTACCAATAATGGCAACTACGATGGTGAAGAAACGGTGCAGTTATATATTCGTGATATGGTGGGCAGCGTGGTACGTCCTGTTAAGGAACTGAAGGGATTTCAAAAAGTTTTTATCAAAGCGGGAGAATCAAAAACGATTACTTTCACTATTAATACTGAACTGCTCAAATTTTATAACGACCAGCTGCAGTTTAACTGGGAGCCGGGTGATTTTGAGATTATGATCGGCACCAGTTCGGCAGATGTAAAGTCTGTAATGCTGAGTTGGAGTAAATAAATCCCTATTTTTACAGTAACACGTTCAGCATGCTTACTGTAATCATACTTATAATTTTTATAGCCGGTTACGGCGCCATTGCGCTGGAGCATTCAATTCATATAAACAAGGCGGCCTCAGCCCTTATTACGGGTGTGCTTTGCTGGACGGTATATATCCTGCAAAGCAGCGACGTACATATAGTTTCAGAAGAACTGCTGCATGGGTTTGGTGAAATTGCGTCCATACTTTTCTTTTTAATGGGCGCACTGACAATTGTTGAACTGGTGGATGCGCATAACGGTTTTGAGATCATCACACAAAGTATCAGCACAAAAAGCAAAACAAAGCTGCTGTTCATTGTTGCCATCATCACTTTTTTTCTTTCCGCTTTACTCGATAATCTTACCACGGCAATAGTGATGACATCGCTTTGTGTGAAGCTGCTGCCGGAAAAAGAAGACCGGCTCTGGTTTGCCGGTATCATTATCATTGCGGCTAATTTTGGCGGCGCATGGTCGCCATTGGGAGATGTTACCACCACCATGTTATGGATTGGCAGGCAGGTAACTGCACTCAATATAATTTACACGCTTATCATTCCCTGTATTGCAGGCTGCATTGTGCCGGTGTTAATAGTGGCAAGGCGTTTTAAAGGAAAGCAATTACAGCTGTTACCGCCACAGCAAACCACGCCAGCTGAAAAGCGGGAAGGGAAGATTATACTGGTAACGGGGCTTGGTTTACTGATTTTTGTACCCGCATTTAAAACACTCACACACCTGCCACCTTTTATGGGTATGCTGCTGGCGCTGGGTTTAATGTGGGTCATCATCACCATCATTCATAAAAACAAAGAAGCAGAATACAGGGAGAAATTTACGGTGGCGAGGGCATTGCAGCGTATTGATACACCCAGCATACTTTTCTTTTTGGGGATCCTGCTTGCCGTGGCTGCGCTGCAATCAGTAGGAATATTGAAATCATTGGCAACAACGCTCGGTGTAACTTTTAATAATGATTATGTGATTGGAACATTACTGGGGCTGCTTTCTGCTGTGGTGGATAATGTGCCGCTGGTGGCAGCCACGCAGGGCATGTATGATCTGAACACTTATCCCACCGATCATTCCTTCTGGGAATTTATTGCATTAACAACCGGCAGTGGCGGCAGTGCACTCATCATCGGTTCTGCAGCAGGTGTGGCGGTGATGGGAATTGAGCAAATTAATTTTGTATGGTATCTCAAAAAGATCAGCTGGATCGCATTATTGGGGTTTGCCATTGCGATCGCAGTTTTTTTGTTGCAGCATTTTATCGTCAGCTGATGATATTGCCCAGGTAGGGCACTTCGTCGTTGGAAACGGCTTCTTCCTGGCGCCAGTAGGCCAGTGTTACAATATGACCGTCTTTCGATTTAAGCGCCCTTCCAAAAACCGCGTTGATGCTGTTGAATGTATAATCGGTAACACCAACAGTAAATGTTTCAGGAGCGGGTGGAGGAGGTGGCGGCGCTGTTTCGCCTTCTGCAACAGGTTTTGCAGGTGCAGCCTTTGGTGCTGGCGATGGCGCAACGATTACTTCATAGCCGTTGAACTCCAGCAATGACTTTAAAAACTCCGCACGGGCTGGCGTTACATTCTTTTCAACAATGCCGCATTTAACGCCGTTCAGTTCTTCAAATTCGTGATTCTTATTAATAGCCATTTTGTTTTTTTTAAATACCGTCATTAGTTTTTCATGGCATCATCGTTGCGTCGCAATCACTTTGCCGGTATACCTTTGTTCAGCTTTTATTATTGCACATGTTATTGGTCAGGCGACCAACAACAGCGAAAATGATTTTGTTGTTGATAGTTGATGGTTCATAGTTCATAGTCAATAGTCAATAGTCATTACGCGCCATTCACAATTCACCATTCACCATTGACCATTCACCACTCACTGCTACATCACCACAATTTGAATATATTCATAGATCCAGCTTAACAAACCCGTTAGCACAATACCTGCTCCACAAAACAGCAAACCGAATTTTGCATAGGCATTCACCGGCAGTTTTTCAATGGGGGTATCGTTTTTATCCATGAACATTGCACGCACCACCCTTAAATAATAGTACAGCGATATGATCATGTTCAGCGCTGCCACAATAATGAATGCATAGCTTCCCCTGGTTGCACCGGAGGTTAACAGGAACAGTTTACCAAAGAACCCTGCCGTGGGCGGAACGCCTGCCAGTGAAAACAAAGCCAGTGCCAGCACCCAGCTCAACAATGGGTTTGTTTTATACAGTCCCTTGTAATCATCGATCTTTTCTTTGCCGGTTGCCGCACTGATAATGCCTGCCACGCCAAATGCTGCCAGGTTACTGAAAATATAAATGAGTATGAAATAAATTACAGAAGATGCGCCTGCAGCTGAATTGCTGCTGATGCCCACTAAAATAAAACCTACCTGCGCAATGGATGAAAATGCCAGGAAGCGCTTGAAATTCTGCTGCCTTAATGCGAAGATATTACCGGTGATCATGGTAATGATGGCCAGTACCATCAGCATATTGTACCAAACAGCTTCCAGCGGCTGAAATACTTTGAATAAAGCGGTGATGAAAGCAAATGCCACAGCACCTTTGGATATTACAGAAAGAAATGCGGTGGTGGGAACGGGAGCACCTTCATACACATCGGCCGTCCATAAATGGAAGGGCACAATGGATAATTTGAATGCAAAGGCCGTTACTAAAAAAACAAATGCAAGAATTTGAATCGTACTTCCATTTAATGCCGTTGTTATTTCAGCAAAACTTACGGTGCCGGTAACGCCATATATGATCGAAATACCAAACAGTAATATGCCTGATGAAAATGCGGATGATAATATCATTTTCATGGCCGCTTCAGACGATATTTTTTTATCAATATCAAAATTGGCCATGGCCGCAACGGGTATGGTGGCCAGTTCGAGCGATAGGTAGAACATCAGGAAATTACCACTTGAAATAAGGAAGAACATTCCCAGCAGCGCCGATAACAGCAGTATAAAAAATTCAGGCAGGTGAATGGTCTTTTTAAACCAGTCGCTGAACAATAAAGAAATCAGGTAAACGCCGATGTTCAGGATATTTTTCTCCAGCGCTATCATGGGGCTGGTGCTGTACATGGTACCAAAGATGCTGCCATCCACGTTCCAGAAAAAACCGGCCACACAGTTTGCCAGCAGCATTACCTGTATCAGTGGCAGCAGTGTTTCATTTTTGAGTGACTTGCTTATTTTAAGCAGCAGGAGAATGAAGATGATACCTGTTACCAGTAACTCCTGTTTCAATATCGTAAAAAATGCATCCATGCTCTTGCTTCTATTTAACTACCGATAATTTTTGAATAATGATGTCAGCACCGGGATTTACCAGGTCTTGCAGCCAGAAAGGTGCAGTGCCTACCGCTAAGATGCCGGCCAATAAAATGACCGCAGCCAGTTTCTCATTCCATGTGGCATCGCCCAGTCCTTTAAAACTTTCTTTAATAGGGCCCATCGCTACATTGCCAATGGCCCTTAAAATATATACAGCCGTAACCACAATGCTCATACAGGCGGCCACCGTGGCAACACGGTGAAAAGTATCTGCATGCTCCCATGCCCCCACAAATACAGTCATTTCTGCAACAAAACCGCTTAAGCCTGGCAGGCCCAATGAACACAAACCGGTAATGAATAATACAGTGGCGATGAAGGGCATTGTTTTTAACAGGCCACCCATTTCATTCACCTGCCTGGTATGGGTACGTTCATATATCATACCTATCACGGCAAAGAAAAGGGCTGTCATCAAACCATGACTCACCATTTGCATCACCGCGCCGGCAATGGCCACTTTAGTAAGCATACCAATACCCAGTAATACAAAACCGCAATGGCTTACCGAAGAATAGGCATTGATGTATTTAAGGTCTTTCTGCATCATGGTAGCGAAGGCGCCATATAAAATGCCGATGGCAGAAAGGATGATGATGATATTGGCGTATTCTTTTGCGCCTTCAGGCAGTAAATAGGTAGCCACACGCAATGCACCATATCCACCCAATTTCATAGAGATACCGGCAAGGAACATAGAACCGGCGGTGGGGGCGGAAGAGTGACCATCGGGCACCCAGGTATGAAAAGGAAACAATGCGGTGAACACACCAAACCCAACAAAGAGTAATGCAAAACATGTTTTTTGCGTGGCCAAAGGCAGGTTTTCCTTTGCCAGTTGCAGTATATCAAATGTATGGCTGCTGCTGCCGAAATAAACACCCAGCATACCCACCAGTACCAGCGCTGAACCAAACATCAGCAATAAAGCGAGCTTATTTGCACTGTATTCTTTTTTACCGCTACCCCAGATACCGATCAAAAGATATTTTGGTATCACGGCTATTTCAAGGAAGAAGAACAGGATGAACAGGTCCAATGATATAAAGAAACCATAAGCACCCATGCTCAGGAGCAACAGTAAAAAGTAAAACTCTTTGGTCATCTTCTCCACGTTCCAGGATACCAGCACTCCGGCAATCACAACAAATGAAGTCAGTAATATCATGGCAACGGAAATACCATCCACGCCAATATGGAAACTGATATTCCAGTTGGGGAACCAGTTGAATTTTTGTTCAAACAGCATTTGTGCGGTTTGCCCTGCAGCCCTCGCGCTGCGGTAAGCGCTGAATAATCCAAACGATAATACCAGTTGGGCGGCAGCGCCTGCCAGCGACACCCATCTTACCAGTTCTTTTGTACGCACCACCAGTACTGCAAGTGCAGTTACCAGCGGGATCAATATGAGTAATAATAAATTCATCTTTTTATTCTTCGGTTATTTAAAGAAGTAAAGCTTCAATGCTTCATCCCTTTAAATAAAATTATTTCCATAAATAAATAAACACAGCCGCCAGCGCCAGCGCACTTACTAAGAAGTACACAGCATATTGCTGCACTTTGCCTGATTGTATTCCTTTAACTTTTTCTGAAATGGTTTGTGTTGCATTACCGGTGGCATTTACCAGGCCGTCCACCACGTTACGGTCAAACCAGGCGGCCGGTCTTCCAATCAAATTAAAAATGATCTTTTTGGTAATGAACAGGTACAGTTCGTCAATATAAAATTTATGATACGCTGCCTTGTATGCGCCATTGAGTGATGCGGCGATCTTATCAGGACCTGCATTTTGTTTTTTATACAATGCCCATGCCGTGATAATACCAGTCAACCCCAGTGCAACCGGTGCCAGTGAAAACAGCGGATCAAATTTGCTTTCCAGCGGTTTGCCATCCACGCTTACAAATTCACCAAAATGAATGAAGCCTGCGAGCGCCGCACCTGCGGCAAGAATGATCAATGGCAGCATCATGGCAGCACCACCTTCTTTACCCGCCGTAGCATGAGCCGAGGCGGGTTTTTCATCATTGTGATCTGCTTTCGCTAAGGCTCCGGCAGATGAATGCGGATGGTATTCCTTGTTCCAGAAAATACTGAAGTACAAACGGAACATATAAAATGCGGTGAGCGCAGATGTGAATAATGCGATATAATAAATTACAGGATTGTGATGGTAAGCGGCCAGCAGTATCTCTTCCTTACTGAAGAAACCGGCAAACGGCGGCACCCCTGCAATGGCAAGGCAGGCAACCAGGAAGGTGATATGCGTAATGGGCATTTGTTTTCTTAAGCCGCCCATGTCTTTCATTTCGTTGCTGTGCACATAATGTATCACGGCGCCTGCACCAAGGAATAACAAAGCTTTGAACAAGGCATGTGTGAAAAGATGGAACATGGATGCAGTATAACCCAGCCCTTCTTCGCCGCCAATTTTAGAAACACCCAGCGCAAACATCATAAAACCGATCTGGCTCATGGTGGAGTAGGCGAGCACCCGTTTGATATCTGTTTGCGTGCAGGCAATGATAGCGGCAAAAAGTGCAGATGCGGCACCCACATAGGCCACCACCTGTAAAGCATCGGGGGCAGACAATGCAAACACGGGGAACAAACGTGCCACCAGGAAAACACCGGCCACCACCATGGTTGCAGCATGTATCAATGCCGAAACAGGAGTGGGGCCTTCCATCGCATCGGGCAGCCAGATATGTAAGGGGAACATGGCGCTTTTACCGGCACCGCCCATAAATACCAGCAGCATGCCCCATGTGAGAGCACTGATGCCAAGGAAAGAACCGGAAACAGCGGCTTTTAATTCGTTTGATTCAGGTGAAGTTAAGGTGGCCAGCATCGTTTTGAAATCGAGCGTGCCGGAATAATAAGAGAGCACCAGTATGCCGATCAAAAAACCAAGGTCGGCAAAACGCGTAACGATGAATGCTTTTTTACAGGCAGCCACCGCAGAAGGTTTATCGTAATAATAACCGATGAGGAGGAATGAGGAAACACCCACCAGCTCCCAGAAGATATAGATCTGGAAAATATTGGATGAAAGAACCAGGCCCAGCATAGAGAATGTGAACAGCCCGAGGTAAGCATAATAAGTAGTAAAACGTTCTTCGCCTTTCATATAACCCAGGCTGTAAATATGCACCATCAGTGAAACCAGTGTAACCACCACCAGCATCATGGCCGAGATGGGGTCGAGCAGTATGCCCATGTCTATCGACAGTTTGTCGCTGAATACCAGCCATGCATATTTAAACGGAACCAGTTTCTGGTAAACGCCATCCACCTTACCATAAACAAAGAAATATTCGTAAGCGGTATAAAAAGCAAGTACCGTTGCGGTAAGCAAAAATAATACTCCAATGGCGCCTGCGGCTTTTTTCAAAAATGATTTTCCGAATAACCCCAGCAATAAAAATGCTGCCAGCGGTAAAATGGGAATGAGTGCTATGGATAGAGTGTTGGGCATGTTATCAGTATTTCAGGTCTTCTGCAATTTCAACATCCACCGATTGATGGCTTCTGTATAAGTTAATGATGATGGCAATGGCCACGGCAGCTTCAGCCGCGGCAATGGCAATGATGAAGATGGTAAAGAACAGGCCATCCATCTTGTCGGGCCATACATATTTATTAAATGCGATAAAGTTCAGGTTCACGCTGTTCAGCACCAGCTCAATGCTCATCAGCATGGTAATGAGGTTACGCCTCGTAAAAAATCCGTACACACCCATAAAGAAAAGGGCAGTGCTGATAAAGAGTATGTGGTATAGTCCGGGTTGTATCATTGAACGTTGAAGGTTGAATATTGAATATCGAATATTGAATATTGAATGTTGAACATTGCTTTATTTTTTACTTACTTATTTGTTTTGTATCAGCAACAGTTTTGTTTGCTCTTAATGCTATCACTATGCATCCCACCAGTGCGGCCAGTAATAAAATACTCACCACTTCAAAAGGCAGGGCATAGCCGCTGTTCTCCGTTTCCAGCATTTGTGAACCGATATTGGCAACAGTTGGCTCTACCGGCTGTGCGATGGAAGGTTTGAATGAATATTTGAACAGCTGCAGCATTACCAGGGCCATGGTGCAAAATGCAGCTACCGCACCAATGAGCTGGTTACCTACTTTAGGCACCGGCAATTTTTCACCAGCCTGTTGTGTAAGAAAAACCGAGAAGATGATGAGCACCACAATACCGCCCACGTACACCACTATCTGCACCGCGGCAATAAACTCGTACTGCAGCCAGAAATAAATACCGGCAATCCCAATCAGTGAAAACAATAAGTAAATGGCCGACCTGAATAACTGGCGGCTGGTAACAGCCAGTAAACCGCTGCCCAGAGTGAGCAATGCAAGCAGGTAAAATATAATTGTATGTCCGTTCATTTTAAAATTCTTAATTCCTGATTCCTAATTCCTAATTCCTAATTCCCCCATCCCCTTACTCAACCCCCTCCATAATCTTCGATCCGGGTTTGTTCAGCACTTTAGTAAGCTCATTGCGGTTGAACACGCTGTGCTCAAAAGTTTGCGCCATTACTATTGCATCACTGGGGCAGGCCGTTACACATAAATTGCAAAGCGTGCACAGTTCCAGGTGATATACCAGTTTGTCCACCGCTTTTTTCTTCTTGCCTTCTGGTGTAATGTCAAACTTGGTAATTACTTTAATGGTGCCGTTGGGGCAGGCCAGTTCGCAGGCGGTGCAGCCGGTGCAGCGGTGTTCGTTGGCGTCATTGTGGGGCATCACCACTTCACCCTTAAAACGTTCGGGCAGTTTCAGTGTATCCCTGTTATCGGGATATTGCTCGGTGATGATCTCTTTATGATGCGTAAAGTAATACAGCGTGCGTTTCATACCCACAACCAGCGACTTTACCGCTCCAAAAACTTCTTTGATGTATTTTACTATAAACATTGTTCAATTTTAGATTTGCGATTTTAGATTTCAGATTTACTTCGCCTTTTGTAAAATGATTTCAAATTTTATACTGTGTAAAATCTGAAACCGGCAATCCGAAATCTTCCAATCAAAAATGCCATCCCAGTATCGCCATTGCTGTTGCCAGCAGCAGGTTGATCATACTGATGGGCAGCAAATATTTCCATTCCAGGTTCAGCAGCTGGTCAATGCGCAGGCGGGGGAATGTCCACCTGAACCACATGATCACAAAAATCAAAAAGAATGTTTTGCCAAAGAACCAAATGCTGCTCGGTATATAATCCATTACATGGTTAAAACCGTTCCAGTTGCCAATATGAAAAGGCATCCATCCACCTAAGAACAATGTGGCGGCAATGGCACAAACAATAAATACGTTGATATATTCTGCCAGGAAGAATAAAGCGAATTTCATCCCTGAATATTCTGTGTGGAAACCGGCGGTGAGTTCACTCTCTGCTTCTGCAAGGTCAAAGGGTGCCCGGTTGGTTTCGGCCGTTACCGCAATGATAAAAATGATAAAAGCAATGATGGCGGGTAAATGTCCTTTAAAGATCCACCAGCCGTTTTGCTGCGATGCAATGATGTCGGGTAAACTCAAACTGCCGGTAAAAACAACAATGGATAAAACCGATAAGCCGGCCGATAATTCATAACTCACAATCTGTGCACCGCTGCGCATGGCGCCTAACAACGAGTATTTATTATTGCTGGCCCATCCTGCCATTAAAATACTGATCACCGAAATAGACGATACAGCAGAAATGTACAGCACACCGATATTGATATTCCAAAGCTGAAAATCTTTTGCAAAGGCAATGGGTGCCATCAGCAGCATGGCTACTATCATTGCCAAAAAAGGAGCGAAGTTGAAAAGGAATTTATCCACGCCGCCGGGGGTCATGCCTTCTTTTACCAGCAGCTTCACGGTATCGGCCAGCGATTGCATCATGCCTTTGGGGCCAACACGGTTGGGGCCAAGGCGTATCTGTATCCAGGCAGACACTTTACGTTCCATGATCACCAGTATCAAACCCAGCACGGCAAATAAACCAATTACGGCCACGCCTGCAATCACCATTTCCACCACCAATGTCCAGGTGGCATTCAGATGGGCCCTTAACCATTCATCTATTATTCCTGATATTTGCGAAAAACTAAACAAGTCTTTTATTTTTTGTTGTCAACATTTATTCTTTGATCATCATCGTTGTGCTTGCCTTTGCTGAAGCTACGGCGAAAGCAGGTCACTCACTTCAACAGGATCAATCATTCACCATTCACAACTCACCATTCACTACCTGTCAATATCCGGTATCACCAGGTCCAGCGTTCCCATCATCGCCACCAAATCACCAATCTTACTGCCTCTTGCCATATGATCCAGCGCACTCAGGTTGCTAAAACCGGGTGAACGGAATTTGATACGGTAAGGTGTGGTGCCGCCTTCGCTCACAATGTAAACGCCCAGTTCGCCACGGGCCGTTTCCACTTTTTGGTAAAACTCTCCCTTGGGTAATTTCAACACGGCTTTTGTCTTAGCCTGGAAATCGCCATCAGGAATATTATCAATCAACTGCTCAATGATCTTTATTGATTCATTCATCTCCTTTATACGCACCAGGTATCTTGCAAAAGAATCGCAGCCTGTTTCCAGTATCTCATCAAATTGAAGTTGGCTGTACAGTTCATAAGGATAGAGTTTGCGTATGTCGCAGCTTAAACCACTTCCTCTTCCGGCAGGACCGGTTACCCCGTAAGAAATCGCATCTTCTTTGGAAAGTATGCCCACATGCTTCATGCGGTTCTGGAAAATGATATTGCCCGTAATGAGTTCGTCGTATTCGCTGATCTTGGATTTATAGAGTTTTATAAACTCCTTCACCCGGTGCTGGAAATTGGGATGAATATCCTGCATCACGCCGCCGGGAACAAAATAGTTCATCGTTAAACGGGCGCCACAGGTCTCTTCCATAATATCGTTAATGCTTTCCCTTTCCCTGAAGGCGTGGAAGAAAGGAGTGAATGCTCCCAGGTCCATCGACATAGCGCCCCACCATAATTCATGCGAAGCGATCCTGGTAAGTTCATCCATGATCACACGGATGTATTGTGCACGGGAAGGGACTTCCACCTGTAAACCTTTTTCAACACAAAGGGCGCAGGCGTGGTTGTTGATGTGTGCGCTGAGGTAATCCATACGGCTGGTTACATAAATGAACTGCCGGTAGGTAAGGCTCTCGCACATTTTTTCAATGGAGCGGTGAATATAGCCCAGGTGCGGTTCCACTTTTTTAATCGTTTCGCCGCTCAGCGTGATCACCAGGTGCAATACACCGTGTGTGGCGGGGTGTTGCGGACCCACATTCACCACCATATCATCACCCACATTGGTGCCTGTACTTAGTATTTCTGTTTCGGTATACACAATTTATAATGTCGAATTTATTAATGTCGGATATAAGAACGCTTTGTTTTAGTTGTTGGTTGACGGATGACAGTTGATCGTTGATGATTGGCCATTGTCGGTCTTCATTCACAATTCACCATTCACCATTCACCATTGACCACTCACTACTCACCACTCACAACTTGATCATATTCACCGGGTCTTCAAAATCTTTCCGCAACGGGTTCCTGCCTTCCCATCCATCGGGCAGTATCAGCAGGCGCAGGTCGGGGTGATTGATAAAGTTCACGCCAAACATTTCATATACTTCCCTTTCATGAAACTCTGCAGTGCGCCATATATCGCTTACCGTTTCTATTTCCGGTTTGGTGGTATCCAGCTTCGCCTTTACAACAATATTATGTTTCAGGCTGGTGGAGTTGAGATGGTACACCATGGTGAGGTGTGTTTTCCAGTCAACGCAGGTGAGGCAGAATAAATAATCAAACTGCAGTGAAGGATCAAAACGGAGTATTGCAGCCGCGGCGTGCCAGTGAGCAGCTTCCACTGCAATATTCAGCCATTCGCCGCCTTCTTCAAAAGTTGCGGCAGGCAATAACCCAATAATTTTTGTTTTTAATTCTTCTGTCGTCATTCTTTTCCGCTTCTGATTTGTTCTCTTGTTAAACCGCTTTTTATTTTTTGCTGCAGGGTGATCAGCGCATGCAGCAGCGCTTCCGGCCTCGGCGGGCAGCCGGCGATATACACATCCACGGGGATGATATGATCGGCACCTTTTACCACCGAATAGGTATTATAAAAGAAGGGCCCGCCGCTGATGGCGCATGCACCCATTGCAATTACATATTTGGGATCGGCCATCTGGTCGTACAAACGCTTTAACACAGGGGCCATTTTATTTACGATGGTGCCGGCAATGATTATTACATCGGCCTGCCTGGGTGAGGCACGTGCCACTTCAAAACCAAAACGTGAAAAGTCGTATTTGGCGCCTGCCACTGCCATGTATTCAATACCGCAGCAGCTGGTGGCAAAGGTTAAAGGCCATAAGGAGTTGGATCTTGCCCAGTTAATAACATCATCCAGTTTGCTCAGCACAATTCCACCACCGGGTGTTTCATGAATTTGCCCGGGAAATGTGCTTTCAAGGTCGCCGCTGTGTGTAAGCTGCGCCTTTAACGGCTCCGGGTTATTGATGTTATCACTCATGTAAAATTCTTTTAGTTGTTAGTTAACTGTCGTCTGTCGTTGGTATTCACCATTCACCATTCACTATATCCACTTCAGCGCTCCCTTCCTGTGCGCATAAACAAATCCCATAAATAATATAAAGAAGAAGATCACTATTTCAATAAATGCCATCCAGCCCACTTTTTTTGCCACAACGGCCCAGGGATATAAGAACACCAGTTCCACATCGAAAATCAAAAACACCAGGGCAAATAAATAGTAACCAACGTTAAACTGTATCCATGTTTTTCCTTTTGTGGGGATACCGCATTCATAAGGCTCGGACTTTTGTTTATTGGTGGTGGCCTTGGTTAAAACCTTTGCCAGCAATACGGCAAAAATTGAAAATGCAAGCGCAGCAAGAATCAGAATTATCATGGATGAAGCACCCATATACCTTTCATTTTGGTTGATTTCAAAGATAAGCGAAAAACAAGGTTACAATCCAAAAAAAAATCCGCATTTCATTGATATCTGAGCAAAATCATTTGAAATATATTTCAATGTCATAAAAAAAAATGATAACTTTCATTGCGCAATATTTTTACCAAACCATAAATAATCTGTATGAAAAAAGTATCACACATTTTAAAGCGTAAGGGCAGCAACGTGGTTTCCATTACACCCGATGTAACGGTGCTGGACGCATTAAAGCAGATGGATGAAAAGAACATGGGTTCCATGATCGTGGTGGAAAATGGTAAATATATTGGCCTGGTTACCGAAAGGGATTATGCACGTAAAGTGGCACTCCGCGGCAAGTCATCGGCCACCACACCGGTTCGTGAAATCATGAGCACCGGCCTGCCCCGCATCACACCCGATAATTCTGTAGATACCTGTATGCAGATCATGAGCGAAAATAATATCCGTTACCTGCCCGTATTTGAAAACGATGAACTATGCGGCATCATTTCCATCAATGATGTGGTGAAGGAAACCATCCTCACACATGAAGAAACCATTGCCCATTTGCAGAGTTATATACAATCGTAAACCGTTTATCCGGCATTTTTCCTCACTTTATTTACTGATGAAAATCAGCCTGCGGCGTGATGTAAGTTGTTGCCCGGCCTGTAAATAAGCCATAACTCTGTGTTTTAAAAAAAACGATTATGGCTAAAACAACAAAGGCTGCAAAATACGTCTACTTCTTTGGTGGCGGTAAGGCCGACGGAAACGAATCAATGAAAAATTTGCTGGGCGGTAAGGGCGCCAATCTTGCTGAAATGGCAGGGCATCCCAAATTACGTTTACCGGTTCCTCCCGGGTTTACGGTTACCACCGAAGTATGTACTTATTTCTATGCAAATAAAAGAACCTATCCCAAAATATTAAAAGCGCAGGTGCAGGAATCACTTGCCAAAATGGAAAAGATCACCGGCAAAAAATTCGGTGATGTAAATAATCCATTGCTGTTATCGGTACGCTCAGGTGCAAGAAAGAGCATGCCCGGTATGATGGAGACTGTATTAAATGTTGGTTTGAATGAGGAAACTATTAAAGGAGTGATCGCACAAAGCGGCGACGAACGTTTTGCCTATGATGCTTACCGCCGCCTGATCATGATGTATGCCGATGTGGTAATGGAAAAAGCCGCCGGCATCGAACCAAAAGGCAAGGGCATCCGCAAACTGCTGGATGAAAAACTGGAAGCCATCAAGCACGAAAAGAAATATGCCAGCGATACCGAGCTTACCGTGGATGAGCTGAAGGCGCTGGTGAAGGACTATAAAAAAACAGTGAAGAAAGTACTGGGCAAAGAATTCCCCGATGATCCGTACGAACAAATGTGGGGTGGTATCGGCGCCGTATTCGCCAGCTGGAATGGCAAACGTGCCATTGAATACCGCCGTATAGAAAGGATACCGCACGAATGGGGTACTGCAGTAAATGTGCAGGCCATGGTATTTGGTAATATGGGCAGCGACAGCTGTACCGGTGTGGCCTTTACCCGTAACCCCGGCACCGGCGAAAATAAATTCTATGGCGAATACCTGGTAAATGCACAGGGTGAAGATGTGGTGGCAGGTATACGCACCCCCGCACCGGTAAATGAATATTCTAAAAATGCGCAGAGCGAACACTTCACCACGCTCGAAAAACTGATGCCCGGACTGTACAAAGAATTATATGCCATCCAGCGTAAACTGGAACTGCATTATAAAGACATGCAGGATATTGAATTTACCATTGAAAAAGGAAAACTGTACATGCTGCAATGCCGTGTGGGTAAACGCAATGGCGTGGCTGCCGTACGTATGGCCACCGAAATGTTCAAGGAAAAACTGATCGATATTAAAACAGCTGTAATGCGGGTGGGCCCCAACCAGCTGGTGGAACTGTTGCTGCCAATGCTGGATCCCAATGCAGAAAAAGCAGCACCCGTTATTGCAAAAGGCTTGCCTGCCGGACCCGGTGGTGCAAAAGGCCGCGTGGTGTTTACATCAGCAGATGCTGTGGAATGGGCAGCCAAGGGAGAGAAAGTGATACTGGTGCGTGAAGAAACTTCTCCCGAAGATGTGGATGGTATGCACAAGGCACAGGCCATTTTGACTACCAAGGGTGGTATGACCTCACACGCCGCACTGGTGGCACGTGGCTGGGGCAAATGCTGTATCGTGGGTTGCGGTGATATTGAGATACACAGTGAAGGCAAATATTTTAAAGCCAAGAATGACCTCGTTATTAAAGAGGGTGAATGGATCAGCCTGAACGGTACCAAAGGTGTGGTGTATGAAGGCAGCATGGCGCTGGTGGATATTGACATTGATAAAAACCAGAGCTATAAAGACCTGATGAAACTGGTGGATAAAGTAAAACAAATTGGTGTGCGTGCTAACTGTGAAACACCCGAAGATGCGCAACATGCGGTGAAGTTTGGCGCCGAAGGTATTGGCCTGTTCCGTACCGAACACATGTTCTATGGCGAAGGCAGTGAAGAGCCACTGTTCCAGCTGCGCAAAATGATTGTGAGCAAAACTGAAAAGGAAAGAAGGGAAGCGCTGAATGGTTTGTTCAAATATGTAAAAAAAGATGTGAAGGATACACTGAGCGTGATGAACGGGCACCCCGTTACCATCCGTCTCCTCGATCCGCCACTGCATGAATTTGTTCCGCATGATAAGGACAAATTAAAACAGCTGGCCAAAGAACTCGGTATCAGCATGGGCATGCTCAACAGGCGTGTGCTGGCACTGCACGAAAACAACCCGATGCTGGGTCACCGTGGTGTACGTCTTGGTATCAGCTATCCTGAAATTACAGAAATGCAGGTGCGTGCCATTTTTGAAGCCACCGCCGAACTCACAAAGGCCGGTAAAAAAGCGTTGCCCGAAATAATGGTGCCCGTAACTGTTATCTGGCACGAACTCACCAACCAGAAAGAAATTGTGGACAGGGTGTACAAAGAAGTATGTGCAAAATTTGGTGTGCGGAAGATCCCATATCTCTATGGTACCATGATTGAAACACCAAGGGCAGCCCTTCGTGCAGAATACATGGCCAAGGCAGCAGATTTCTTCAGCTTTGGTACCAACGACCTTACCCAGATGAGTTTTGGTTTCAGCCGTGATGATATCGGAGGTTTTTTACCTAAATATCTCGACCTGAAAATTTTGCCCGATGATCCGTTCCAGACCATTGACCAGGATGGTATTGGCCAGCTGATAAAAGTGGGAACAGAAAGGGGACGCCAGTATAAGCCCAATTTAAAAGTGGGTATCTGCGGCGAGCATGGCGGCGATCCGGAAAGTGTGAAGTTCTGCCACCGTATTGGTATGACCTATGTAAGCTGCTCTCCGTTCCGTGTGCCTATTGCAAGACTGGCAGCGGCGCAGGCAGCCATCGAAAGTCCGCGTAAAAAATAAATATCCTGAAGAAGACAGGCCCGGCAATAGTATTGCCGGGCTTTTTTATTACCTGTATAAATAAACTCATAAGTTATCCACTTTAACATTTTTTGGTAAAGAAATTGGAATAGCAGGAGTAAAAACAGGAATGCAGGTAAAATTTTCCCCGGCATACATCATTATGCCATTGATACTGATGTACAGTTGCGGCAGAAAGTATGTGCCGCAAAATGACAATATACCGGTGGTTACATTAAACAGCAAAACTCCTGCTGCGAAGCCTGCGCCCGCGGCTGCAACTGCGGCAAAACCGGGGGTGCGGACAATGACAAAGCGTGCGGCGCCGGTAAAAACAACTGTGCCGCAGGTTATTTGGGTAAATGACAAGGTGGCCAAAAAGAATTTCGACGGAAGATTGTATTATGACCTTGACGGACGACGTTACTGGAAAAATTATGTGGATGGAAAATATTACCTGTACAACAGGGCCATGTACAACAACAGCGCATTTAAACCACGCTGAAAACAAACGAAAATGTAATTCTTATGAAAAGCATACTACCCATTTTAGCGATGCTGTTGTTTCAAACTGCTACTGCACAATTAAAAACAGCTGCACCTGTATGCAAAACATTTGAAGTAAATGTGCTTGAAGGAACAGTGAACAACGATATCAGCACCAAATCCACCATTGGTGAAGTGCGTGCCACATTTCCCTGTTATACCAGCACGCTGGATGAAAGCGGCGGTACAGGCTGCGGGGGTGTGTTTTATAAAGACAAAGACATCAGTTTTAAAACCGAACGCGGATATATAGAGATCGGGGAGAAGTTCAAAGGCAAACTCAGCCTGCCTTTATTTGGCGCCAGCCGCAATGCGCTGTTCAAATGGCTGGGCTTTCCAAAAATGAAAGACAACAGCTGGGATGCTTTTCAAACCAGGTATGGGATCCTGATAGTGTATTACAACAAAGCCAATAAAATAAATAAGCTGCAGATGAGCCATTACGGCACGGATAATATCCGGCTGTGCGAATGAAAAACTTTTAACGTGGGGTGTGCAAAGCGGTATGAGAAACCTGCCCGGAAGTACTTGCTTCCGGGTTTTGTTTTAAAGTGCCTGGTGTTATACAGGAAACCCTGCTTCCAGTGTAAAGCCTCTTCCGGGAGATGTAATGATATTTACATAACCATTCAATGAGCTGAGCCTGCTTTTGATATTACGCAGCCCGATGCCCTTGCTGGTTTTTTGTATATCCATTCCGGTGCCATTATCGGTTACTTGCATTTTGAACGCGGCATCGTTTATGCACAGTAAAATTTTTACGCTGGTGGCTTTTGCGTATTTGATGATATTGGTGCATTGTTCCTGCAGGATGCGGTATACCACCAGCTTTTGTTTGTTGCCGAGCAAGGCTTCGTCAAAATCAGCAGTATCCAGCTGAATGGCAATATCCACGCCGCTGAACATATAGGTTGCCAGTTCCCGCAGTTGCTGGCTGAAGGGGCTGGAAGAAAAATCGGGGATGATCAGCTCTTTCGATATTTTCCTGTTTTCACTGATGGCTTTTTGCAGGTACTGCATCGACAGTTCAATGATCTCTTCGGTACGCTGCGGGTTGCCTTTTACCCTGGATAATTGCAGTAAGATGCCGGTAAGTATCTGGTTCACGTTATCGTGCAGTTCTTCGCCAATGGCATTGCGTTCTTTTTCTTCGGCATCAATAATGGCCGATGTGATCCGCATCTGTTCCTGCTGTTGCTGTTCCAGCAATTCCTGCTGCAGGTTCTTTATCTCAGTAATGTCATGCACCACACCGTACAGCGACATGGCATTGGAACTTTCATCATACTCTTCCCTGCAACTGGATAAAACAAAACGCACTTCGCCATCGGGCCTTATGATCCGGTGATAAAAAGTAACTGGCTGCTTATCCTTCAGTGCTTTTTCCATGGTTTCTTTTGCATAATCCAGGTCGTCGGGATGTATATACGTAAGCCATTCGTCAAAGAGCACAAGGTTTTGAGATGGATCGATACCGTATATTTTGCAGGCTTCGTCAGACCATGCAGCAATATTGGTGGTGGTATCCATTACGGCGCTGCCAATATGGGCAATGGACTGTGCCAGGTTGAGCCTTGCATTGGTTTGCAGCAGCTCCCTTTCTTTTTTCTTGCGGTCGGTAATGTCACGTATAAACGCACAGAAGAAGGGTTCAGCAACATTTCCCACTTCCACAATGAATAATTCTATGGGAAACTCATTGCCATTTTTATGCAGCGCTTTTAGCTCCACCATTTTGTTGATGATGGTTCCTTTGCCGGTAGCCTTATATCTTTCAAAACCCAACTTATGCCTTTCCCTGTATTGCTCCGGTATGATGCTGTCCTCCATACGCATGCCAATTACAGCATCTTTTTTCCAGCCAAATAAGTGCTCTGCCTGTGTATTCCAGTAAGTAACGCTGCCGTTCATATCCATGCATACAATGGCATCCAGTGAAGCACCCATGATCAGCCGCCTCGTTTCTTCGCTGGCCCGGGCGGCATGTTCTGCATCCACCCGTTCTGTAACATCTTTAAAATAAATGGTGAGGCCCGACTCAGAGGGATATACATTTGTTTCCAGCCAGCGTTTTGCATAGGTGGAGAAATTGATGAACTGCACATGGCGCTGTGTTTCCATGGCCCGCAGGTAACTTTTATAAAAAGGCCCGCCAATGGCATTGGGATAAACCTCCCAGATGTTTTTGCCTGCAAAGTATTCTGTACTGTGGCCAAATAATTTTTCAGCCATGGGGTTGGCAAAAACAAAATTCATTTTATTATCAAGCGCTATAAAACCATCCGAGATACGTTCTACCAGGGCACGGAATTTTTCCTCGCTCTGCAGTAAATTGTCCTGCGCATTTTTTTGATCTGTAATATCCCTGAAGTAAACAGACAGCCCGGTTTTGGAAGGGTAGATGCTTACATACACGTGCACACCCACCGATATGGAAAAACCTTCGATGTAAATATTTTTTTGTGTGGCGGCAGCTTCGTGATAAGCTTTATAAAAGGGGCCGTTTACCGAAAGGGGAAACACATCCCATATATTTTTTCCCAGCAGGTTTGCCGCTTTTTGGGAAAACAGTTTTTCTGCAACTTTATTTATATAAGTAAAGTTCCAGTCTGTATCCAGTGCAATGAAGCCATCCGATATTCTTTCTACCAGTGTACGGTATTTTTCTTCACTTTCTGAAATGGCAATTTCCGCATTTTTTCGCTGGCTGATATCTTCCGCAAAAATGAGAAGTCCCCCGATACTGGCATCATTATTATACCAGGGTCTTACTTCCCAGTGTAACCACTGTACAGTGCCGTCAGCACGTACAAAACGGTCTTCCTCTTTTTTTTCAATATTGCCCAGCAGGCAGCGCTGATGTACCTGCCGCCATTCCTGTGACAGGTCGGGAAAAAGATCGTAATGGGATTTACCGATTACTTCTATCCCCTGCAGGCCGTAGTCGGTAAGCCAGCGGTGGCTTACCAGTATATAGTGCATGCTGGTATCAAACATGGCAACGGCTGCGGTATTGTATTCGAGTAGGTGCGAAAACAGTGTGATCTCGTGCTGGAGCTCGGGTGCTTCTCCTGGTGCTAAAATGCCGGATTTTGACAATAATTTCATTCACTGAAATTTAATGTTCAATTAACTGTGTTGCTATCGACTAAGGCCAGAAGCATCGCAGAGGGTTAGTTGTTAATAAAGTTATAGTTTTTTTTGATAGGTATACATAACCGCTATAAAAATTTATAAGTGGTTATTATTATAACATGATTGCCGGGATGGATTAATTGGCAGGAGGTAAGGAATTGAAATTGTATGATGATTAGTGTGCAATAAAAAGCCGCAGTATTTGCTGCGGCTGTAAGAATTATTTTGCATAGACCTTTTGAAGAAAACCGGCCGGGCTTTGCGGCTTTCGCCCCAGTAATTTTTCAAGATCCGTATGGCTGCTCTCAAACTCACCCTGTTTAATGGCTTCCGCAAATGCGGCAAACAGGTCAATATAAAGTTCAGGCACACCCGCAACTGACAGTACTGATTTATACTCAGCAGGTGAAGGGCTGGTATAGGATATTGTTTTGCCCGTTATGCGGCTTATAACTGCAGCCACTTCTGCAAAACTTATATTTTCTGTATTGGCAATGATATATTCTTTGCCTTCATGCCCTTCGCTGGTAAGTACATTGGCTGCAGCTTCGGCCATGTCTTCTCTTACGCCAAATGCTGCTTTGCCATCGCCAGCCGGCCAGAAAATTCCAGTGTCCCGCACTTTTTCTCCAATAAATACCGGTATAAAATCGGTGTACAGGTTATTGCGGAAGAAGGTGTACGCAATACCGGATGCTTTGATGTTTTGTTCGGTCTCTATATGCGCCTTTGCAACAAATGCAATGGGAGAGCCGGCTGTTTCATTCTTTCTTTCAAAACTGGTGTACAGTATATATTTTACACCTGCTTCTTTTGCGGCTTTTACCGCGTTGGCCTGCTGTATGCTGCGGCTGGCAATATCACTGGCCGATACCAGCAGCATTTTGTCAACACCGGTAAATGCGGCCACAAGTGATGCGTAGTCATCATAATCCCCTTTACGTATCACAATACCTTTTTCTTTAAGGTCTGCCGCTTTTGCTTCATCCCTTACCAGTGCGGCGATAGTATTGGCCGGGATATTTTTTTGCAATAAAAACCGGATAGCTGCTTTTCCAAAATGGCCGGTGGCCCCTGTTACTAAGATCATCGTTTGATTTTTTTGTGATTTGATTTTTTACAGCACAAAACTACCTACCTTCGCTATATAAAAAGAAGTGATATACTAAAGTATACCGGTATACTTTAGTATACTTAAATACACATTATGGAAAAGATACCGTCTTTCAAGGAAACCAAGGCCTGCTCCATACAGTTTGTGCTGGCCGTAAACGATACGCTGAACGTGATCAGCGGCAAATGGAAACTGCCCATCATCGGCACTTTGCTGTACAATAAAAAACGCTTTACAGAGATACAGCGCAATATTCCCAAAATAACACCGCGTATGTTATCGAAAGAGCTGAAAGACCTGGAGCTGAACGGTGTGGTAAAGCGTGTGGTGTACGACACACTGCCGGTTACCGTGGAGTATGAACTTACACCCTCGGCACAGTCGCTGGGCGAAGTGCTGGATAAAATGGTGGAGTGGGGGCTGAAGCACCGCAGGAAAGTGATGATGCAGCACCGTGCCTGAAGGAATGATTACGGCAACTGTTGCATTACCGCGGCAAGCTGCAGCTGCAGGTCTTCGGTGCCTGTGTAAATTACCTGGTAACTGCTGATGCCCGACACCGTGGTGGAATGCGCAGCATCAGTATGTCTTGCATAAATTACGGGTTTATTTTTTGCCCTTGCATAACCTGCTTCCACACCCACGCCAATGGCTTTGTGTGTAAGCAGGGCAATCAGTACATCGCATTCATCAATGCAGTTCATGGCCTGCCGCATCATGGCGGTTTCATCACGGGCATCAAATATAAAACGGTCCACAAAAACAAACGCAGTTGCGCCTGCATGCTGCAACGCCGTTTTTACAGCATTGATCTCTTCATTCAGTTCATTCCTCTTGCTAAAACTTACAGCAATGTAGGCAGTCGTATCGTTTGTTTTATTATTGGGCTATCCCTTGCCGGTATGCCTGCAGTACAGCTGCAACCGGTGGTTAAAGCGAGTGGTTTTGCCAGGACCGCATCTTTTATTTGTACATGACTGTATAATTTTCCCCGTCTTTCGCAGCATCACCGATGCGGAAGAAAGGGGCAATATCATTGTTTTGGTCATGGTGCCTGTTTACTAAAATCCTGGTTGCTGAATGGGGATGCTTCCGGCACTTTTACAATATTAAAACCAAAGTCTGCCGCATGGTGACAGTTATTGCAGCCATTGGTGAGTGAAATATAAGCGCCTTTGAATAAAACCGGGTCCTGTTTTTTTATGGCATCATTCAAACTGTCTATCGCCGGGCCGATCATGCTGATGAGTTTGGTCTCTTTTCTTTCCTGCTGGTATTGCTGAATATTATCCAGGGCTTCCATCATCTCGTGTATCTCAAAATCGCACAATGCCCAGTTTTGTTTTTGCCCGGCAAACCACAGTTTGGCATGGTGTGTTTGTATACTGCTCATAAATTCACCAAAGCCCGGTTTATAAGCAGCGGCTATTTCTTTCTCCAGGCTGTCCATTCTTTTTTGGAGTGCCTGTTCGTTTGAAATGTTCTGATGACAACTTGCAATCAGCAGGCTGCATGCGGCAAACAACGATGGCTTCATACAAAATATTTGGTGTGCAATAGTTTTAAGTCCTCTTGTATAAAGTTACAATTCTTCGCTGTCTTCTTCCATTTCCAGCAGCAGGTTGGCCACCAGTGCCGTCCAGCCGGTTTGGTGCGATGCACCCAGTCCCTGCCCGGTATCGCCATGAAAATATTCATAGAAGAGATGGTGGTCTTTGAAGTTTTTATCCTGCCACTGTTTGTGTTTCTTATTATGATATTGAAAGGCACCACTAGCAGCATCGCGGTTGAAAATCTCAAGCAGGCGTTTGGTGAGTTCATTGGCAATTTGTTTCAGGTTGAGTTTGTTGCCCGAACCTGCCGGAAATTCATAGGTATAACTGTCTCCGTAATACTGGTAATATTTCCGCAGCGAATGAATGATGAGGTAATTGAGCGGGAACCAGATGGGGCCACGCCAGTTGGAGTTGCCGCCAAACATAGAGCTGCTGCTTTCGCCGGGCTCATATTGTATGCTGTAACTGTTGCCAAGGTAACTGAATGAGTAAGGGGTTTCGTGTGCTTTGGATAAGGAGCGGATGCCATAGTCCGACAAAAACTCTGCTTCATCCAGCAAACGTTTTAATAATTTCTCCATGCGGTCATCCACCATAATGGCAAAGAGATAATTACCGTCGCTGTTCTTTTTATCAATATCAGCAATAATGCGTGTAAGATCGGGGCGTGTGAGTTTGATCACCTCAAGTCTTGTATTAAACTGGCGCAGGTTCTTGAATTCGTTTTCATGGAGTATCTCCACGGCCAGCAAAGGGATAATGCCCACCAGCGAACGTATCTTCAATCGCTGGCTGGTACCGTCCTCAAATTGAATGGCATCATAATAAAACGCGTCTTCATCATCCCACAATGAAATATCTTTTTGCCCGATATGATGCATGGCCCAGCCGATATTTAAAAAATGCCGGAAGAATTTTGCGGCCGATTCCTCGTAAGCCAGGTTAAATTTTGCCAGCTCCAGCGACATGCGCAGCATATTGAGGCAGTACATGGCCATCCAGCTGGTGGCATCGGCCTGCTGCAGTTTTTTTATACCGGGCGGCATCTGGTTACGGTCAAACACACCAATATTATCCAGGCCTAAAAAGCCGCCTTCAAAAATATCGGTGCCATTGGCATCTTTCTGGTTTACCCACCAGGTAAAGTTCATCAGCAGTTTTTGAAAAGCACGTTCCAAAAAATCACGGTCGGCAACACCGGTTTTTTTTTTATCGGCTTCATACACGTACCATACGCCCCATGCATGCACGGGCGGGTTTACATCACTGAAGTTCCATTCATAAGCGGGTATCTGCCCGTTGGGATGCATGTAATACTCCCGCAGCATTACCAGCAACTGCTGTTTTGAAAAATCAGGATCAATATGTACAAAACTGGCTGCATGAAAGGCAAGATCCCATGCGGCAAACCAGGGGTATTCCCATTTGTCGGGCATGGATAAAATATTGCGGCAGGTGAGGTGCTGCCAGTCGTAGTTCTGGCGGTGACTGCGTTTGGGTGCAGCATCACCCGGCTCACCAAAATGCCACTTGAACACATCGTAATAGTAAAACTGTTTGGTCCATAGCAAACCACCCAGTGCGTTTCTCAGTAAAGTAGTATGACCGGGTTGTAAATATTTTGGGGTAATGCTTTTGTAATACGCATCGGTTTCGAGGCGGCGTTTGATGAACATGGCGTCAAAATCAAACCAGGGGTTTTCAATTTCGCTGTTGCATAGCCGCAGTTTGAATGTTTTTGATGCGCCACCGGGAATGGATGCCTTTAACCACACGGCCGCCTTTGTGCCTTTTTTTGCGGGGTTAACAGTTGCTTCCCCGTTAACGATATAATTATTGATGCCGTCTTTTACATACGCTGAATCATTGGGGCGGCTGTACATGCGTTCGTTATTGGTTTCATTATCGCAAAACAACTGCTCGCCGCCCTGGTGGTATAAATAAAAACTGTCGGTACGGGAAGAGCTGCTTTGCATGCAGCTGGCATTAACCGAAACGATCTCTGGTTTTGTAAAGCGGGGATTGTGCTTCCAGAAATTGCGGAACCATAACTGGGGGATCACATGAATGGTGGCCGCAGCTGCCGCACGGTTGTGCACCGTAACCTGCAGCAAAATGTCATTGATCTCGTTCTTGGCATATTCAATATAACAATCGAAATATTTATTGTCATCAAACAGGCCTGGGTCCAGTATCTCGTATTCGGGCTGCAGGCGGTCGGTTTTATTTTTTGCCACCAGCGCTTCGTAAGGATAAGCCTGCTGCGGGTATTTGTATAAAAATTTGCAGTAGGAGTGCACGGGTGATGAATCGAGGTGAAAGTATAGTTCCTTTACATCTTCGCCATGGTTGCCTTCATTATTGGTTAGCCCGAACAGCCGTTCTTTAATGATGCTGTCTTCCCCGTTCCAGAATGCAGGGGCCAGGCAAAGCACCTGGTCGGCATCGCAAAAGCCCGCTATGCCTTCTTCGCCCCAGCGGTAGGCATAGCTGCGGGCAAGATCGTGGTTGATATAATTCCAGGCATTGCCGGCTGTACTGTAATCTTCACGCACGGTGGCCCATTGCCTTTCTGAAAGATAAGGGCCCCATTTTTTCCAGTTCTTATTATTGTTGGATGCGGCTAAGCGTTCTTTTTCCGAATGGATCATTGTTCAATCAATCTGTTTTTACTAACTGCATAAATATAGGCCAGCCTGCGCATTTTTTTTAAACAATTTACAGGGCAAATGATGATGGATAAGAGCCGGGAGTGATATGTTGCCATAAAACAGATGGCCGCTTTCAAACGCGGCCATCGATTTCAAAACAATGATCAGGCAGTCATTTTCTTAAAGGTTTCATCTTCGTAATAAATGGTAAAAGTGGGTTCCGATTTGGCCGTTGCCTTATAGTCGGGGTTGAGTGCTATGGCTTTTTGCAGGCTGTTCAATGCATCGTCTTTGCGGTGCAGCAGTGTTTGCGAAATGGCTTTTCCGTACCAGGATTGTGCATCGTTTGCATTTAACCGGGTGGCTTCCTCATAATTTTCCAATGCCTTTTCATAGTTCTTCAGGCTTTCGTAATACACACCAATATTGGCATAGGCCAGGTACAGGTACTGGTAATCTTTATACGTATTGAGGATGGTGGAAGTGGCTTCAATGGCCTTATCGTACAAACGCAGTTTATGATAGGCCAAACCAATATATAAATAAGCATCGGCCGCTTTTTTGGCGCCGCTGTCTTTGCTGATGGCGTTGCGCATGCTGACAATGGTATTGTTGAACTCGCCTTTATCATAGGCCGCAATGCCTTTGTAATACCAGTCTTCAAATGTGTAATCACTTTCAGTTTTGGTGGTCTTTAACAGCTGCTCATATTCCTGCAGTTTTCTTATTTCGCTTTCGTCGAGGCTGTCGGGGGTAAAGTTTTTATTGCTCAGCTCTTCACCCTTCTTGCTCAGCATGCGTTTGTTCTGAAGCAGGTTATCATCTGCTTCCTTAAAGTGTGCCGATAGCAGCAACCGCATGTAATTGTAACCGTAATACAAACCAAAAATGGAAAAATAGATCAGGCAGCAAACAGAAAATATTTTGATGGATGCATCACCGCTTACCGATTGCTGTATATAAGTACCCACGCCCTGTAAATAACCGGGTATGCGTTTTATTTCTATCAGTCCCAGGCCAATGATGATCTTGGTAAGCCAGTCGGATATATCCACCAGGTTGGTGCTTAAATTATAAGCCGATTCCTGGTCGGTATTTCTTTTGGGTATGCCAAACAAAAAGCCTAAGAAGAAACCGCTGATATAGGAAGCCGCCGCCAGCAATATGGCCAAAAAAAGCAGTTTGCCCCGGTCGTGCTCCAGGTAACAGGAGTAACCGATGATGCCAGTAAAACCGGTTACCGCCCCCAGTAAAAAAGTATTGTTGAGGTTGGTGGAAATTTTTTTTAACGCTTCTTTGGTGAGGGGAGTGAGGCGTTGCTGTCCGTCGGCACTGCCCGTTACAACTTCATTGATTGGCATGGCAGAAGATTTTTGATGAAAGGTGAATGCTGTTGTACCCTGACAAAATACCAATTTATTTTTCAAATTAGAAATAAATAGCATGAAAGTTTCAGCAGCATTGCATCAATGCCTGTCAATTATCCTGGAAGAAGCTGGGTGAAGAGGGCCTAGAGTTTTTCCTTTATTTTACTGATCATCGCTTCATATTCTTTGTCAGCCAGGTATTTGCTTTGCGGGTTCATGGTAAATACGCTTCCGTAATCAGGGCCGTCAGCATATTTTGGCACCAGGTGAAAATGCAGGTGCGGCAATTTATCTGAATAAGCGCCGTAGTTGATCTTAACCGGTTCAAAAACCGCTTTCATAGCACGTACCACGCGGTTCACATCTTTCATAAAAGCAAGCAGTGTGGCATCATCCAGGTTATACAGTTCAACATCGTGGTCTTTAAATGCCACCACGCAGCGGCCGTAATAAGTTTGTTCTTTAAATACAAATGCGGTGGATACTTCCAGGTCGCATATTTTGATCATCAGTTTGTCGAGTGATTCTCCTTTGTCGCAGTATAAACATCCTGTTGCCATAGCCGTTATTTTTTTATGCTGTAAATGTAACAAAAGCTAGCAGCGTGGTAAAATATACGGTGCTTTTTATACAGGTTTGTTATGCCTATGCCAGGTATTGCGGCAATTTACTGTCTTAATATTTTCTCCATGGCCCTGCCTTTTGCAAGTTCATCAACCAGTTTATCCAGGTAACGCACTTTTTGCACCAGCGGGTCTTCAATCTCTTCCACCCGGTAGCCGCAAATAACCCCGGTGATCTTTGAAACATTGGGATGGAGTGCAGGCGCCTCTGCAAAAAAAGTTTCAAAATCCGTTTTGCGGTCTATTTGTTTTTGCAAAGATTTTGCATTGTAGCCCGTGAGCCAGCAAATCACCGTGTCCACTTCGGCTTTGGTGCGTCCCTTCTTTTCTGCCTTTTGAATGTATAAAGGATAAACGCTTGAAAAAAGCATCCGGTAAATTCTTGTATTATCCATCTTTATTGATATTTACTACTTCGGGTATTAAAAACTCAGTCCTTGGGTTCCCATAATTCAATCTTGTTGCCTTCGGCATCCAGTATGTGAATGAACTTGCCGTAATCGTAGCTTTCTATTTTATCTACAATGGTCACGCCTTCTTTTTTCAGTTCTTCCACCAGCGCTTCCAGGTTTTCCACCCTGTAATTGATCATAAAATCCTTTGTGGAAGGAGCGAAGTATTTGGTGGTTTCCGGGAAAGGTGTCCACTGTGTTTGTGCTTTTTTTGTACTGTCGTTTCCTTCATACCACTCAAAACTGGCACCATAAGGGTTGGTATTTAACCCAAGGTGCTGCTGGTACCATTCTGTCATTTTTTTAGGGTCTTTGCATTTGAAAAAGATGCCGCCAATACCCGTTACTTTTTTCATTTTTGTTTGATTTTGTTTTGTGATGATGGATTTTACCGCGAAGCCCGAAACAAAAGACGCGGTGATGATAACTGCAATGAATGGAATTCTTTTCATTGATGATTGTTTACTGTTCAGTGTTGTGTTTGTTTGCTGCCGGATTTTCATTAATCACTCTGGTGGTACTCAACTACCAGTACTGCATTTTTTTTCATATCGGCATTCGAAAATAATTCATACCGTTTATTCCCGGCGTTAACAACCACCAGTGCCGTATTGGGTGGTATGCTACCCAGGTTTTCGGCAAACAATATTATCTCATTTTTTGCAAGGTTCATATCCAGTTCAAGTTCGAGTGTGATGGGTTTTTCTGTAACCCGCTGGTGACTCATCAGTAATTTGCCATTAAAGAAAATACTCACCGTATCACCATCGGTAACGCCGTTATCATAAATACTTAAGCTGATCTTTTTTGTATTTACTGTGATGCGGGCTTGTTGCGATTGTTCCCGCTTTGCCATTTCTCCGGGTATCAGTGCATCGCTGCTGTCTTTGCTGATGATGCCTGCCGGGCGGTGCACCATGAAGGTATCCCTGCTGCTGTTTTTATTGACACTGTCTTTTACCCTCAGCCTGCTCACCCAAAATGAACCGGCAAATCCATCGCTGCGTAATGATTGAAGGCCAGTGGCAGTCCAGTTACCGTATAAAACTTCCATGCTGTCGTTACTGGTATATTTGATCTCATCCAGCGATAAAAAATATTCCGCCACTTCATCGGGTATTTTATTGTACAATATCCGGCCCCGCATTAAGCTGGAGGGTATGCTGGCTTTTTTGCGGATGATGCCCGATATCTCGTACACCACTTCGGGCCTGTCGGGAAAATCCAGTGGGGCATTGCCAAAACGTCCTTCAATTTTTTTTCCATGCTGGGTCAGTACCATATTCATGAAAAAAGTTTTACTGGCGCCATTCAGCCGCTGGTCTGTTCTGAATCTTCCCTGCCAGGAACCCGTGAGATCCTGTGCGTGTACATTTATACAGAGCAGCAGTAGACATATACTTCCTGTCAATGTCTTATTAAATGCTGTAGTTGTCATTTTCCTTGCGGCATCCAAGTTAAGCAAAAAGGGCAACTGCAGCTATGTTTCTTTAATGGCATTAACAGGAGCCGTACATGCTTTTTACAGGGATTGTTTTTGTAAACTGGTAGCTGATATCTTTTAAAAAACCACAAACTGGTTACTGCTTCTTACAACAGTAACATCAAATCTGCCGGCGGTAAGGGAGTAGGAGGTGCCGGTGTTCACATTTACATCCAGTTTGCCTGCAATGATATACGGGTGCAGGATGGGATTGCCCGGGGTGCCATCACCGTAGGTGATATTACTGATCACACTTACTTTGCCAAAAGCCAGCGTGCCAGTTCCCCGGCCCGTTTTATTGTAGCCATACGATTCTGAAAAGCCACTGTAATTGATAACGCCATCAAGGGTAAAGGTTTTATTATTGAGCAATGCCAGGTCTTCATCACTGCTGATCTTTATATTCTTCAAAACAATGAATATGGTTTTGTTATTGGTATTGCGCAATGACGCGTCTTTATAGTCGCCATTCAAAAGCACCACAACAGAATCGCCGGCAGGATAACTGAAAAGCTGCAACGGCCTGCTGGTGGTGAATAAACCCAATGGTAGCATAAGCCATGGCTGGTTATTGATCAGTATGCCTCCTGTGTTCAGCCCATTTTCTGAATAAGCGGGTAAGTCAGGGTTGTCACTGCCGGCCTTGATTGTTTTTTTGGAGCATGACAGCACAACACAAATAATGCATGATATGAGGAGGAATCTCTTTTTCATAAAGGCTTCACATATAAGATGCTTTATGAAGCTGCAATGCTGCATGTGTTTTTAATTTAAGTGTAAGATAGAAATGAAAAGTGTAACCGGTAATGAAATACTTTTTGCAGCCTCGCATGCCTTACTCTGTAAAGATCCATTTTCAGCCGGCTTCAAAGCAGCGCCATCGTTGAAATGAAATTGCTTTATTTTGTGCGGGCACCGGCTCTTCCTGTCTTTACTTTCCCGGCCCGTTTATAACAGGCAATAATAACGCCCGTTGATGTGATCATGCTATCGGTTAATTTAAATGCAGCAGGAATGGCAGCTTCCTCAAAAAGTTTTTTTCCTTTGCCCAATGTGAGCGGGTGAATTTTCAGCCGGAGCTCATCCACAAGATCATGTTTCAGTAACAGCTGCACCAGTTTGCTGCTGCCCCAAACCTGTATACCGGCGCCTTTTGACATTTTGAGCTTTTTAATATCATCCAGGCTTTTGAGCACTACTGAGTTTTTCCAGCCAGTCACCAAAGGGTCTGTTTTTTTTAATTTTTTGGAGAACACATATTTTGTTCCTTCATTAATCGCCGGCCAAAAATCGCCATGTTTAGGCCAGTAGGGCGCCCATATCTCAAATGTTTTCCTGCCTAAAAGATAGTCTGTTTTTTGCTGCAGTTCCTGTTGCACCACTTTGCTATAGGTTTCATCCCCATACACAGCCGACCATCCGCCATATTTAAAGCCTCCTGAAGCATCTTCCTTTGGCCCGCCTGGCGCCTGCATCACAGCATCCAGGCTGATCATTGACAATATAGTTATCTTTCTCATGCTACCTGGTTTGATTGCTATAAATGTAAGCAAATAATAAAACAGGGAGTGGTGTGATTACGACAATTATTGTGGTGGCCGCGACAGGCTGGCTGCTATTTCTCCTTATAATACTTAATCTCCGAAGACCATGAGCGGAATAAACTGGCAAATTTTTCTTTGGGAGATAACGGACTTAATGCTCCATTCAGCAGCTTAACCCTGCAAAGCATCATGCCAATGGTTCTATTAAACAGCAAAAATAATAATAACCGGTACATGGTCAATATAGTAATGAAAATAACAGGTGTCACCAATGAGCTTTTCCTTACCATCGCAATAAGAACATCCTGTGGTACCAGCAGGTAAAATAAAACCACAACGCAGATGTCAACAGCAAAATCAATAAGCCGCGTAAATATAACCTGAATGGAAGATGCCCGGGTCTCTTCGGGATGTATGTCAGAAAAAATACTGTCGTTGTTTTCCATTGTTACTTTTTTTTACAAGCAGGTTTTGTTGTGCAGTCACAATAGAATTGCAAAATGGTTACATGCAAAAAGAAAGAGGCCCGGTAAAAAACAGTATTTCTAAAGTGCTTTTAGCTTGTACGGCTGAAGTTAGTAAAATATGCTTAAAGGCGACAGCCGTTTTCTTCCGCTAACTGCAGGGTTTCTTCCTGGTGAACCGGTATTCATGTCTCAGTATCCATTGGCTTTGTCCCGTAAACCTTACTTCTTTTTTGATGGAATAACTGTTGCGGCCAAGGATATAGGTATGCCTGATGAGTGCTGCTTTGTGGTCGTTGCCATCAATGCCCATAATTTCTGTTGTTAGTACAATACTGTCTTTCCCGGGTGGTCTCTTATCGGTAATGCGCTCATTGTTTAACAGCTTTCCGTCTTTTGAAACGAGGAAGGTGTCGGGTGTATTTGCCTTTGGTTCTTCGGGGTACAACAGGGCGCAAATAATCGTGTCACTGTTTTTAAAATCCTTTACAAGCAATTCGGCAGGCATTGAAAAGGGTTTGTTGATCGTGTAGTCCAGGTAGGTGATAGATCCTTTCCAGCAGCCCGTAAGCTGTTTAAGGTCTTTTGGCGCAATTGTAGTGTCTGAAAATGCGAAAGCACAATATATACAGCAGGTGCACGCAATGGTGAAGAATGTTTTTAATTTCATGGCTGGTAAATTTGATCATGAAAATAACAGCACCTGCTGTTTCCTGTTAATTGTGTTTAACATTGTGCCTGCCTTGAATGGCATAAGTCTAACATGCATGCTCATGCTGTTATTATTTGCCGGGATATGTTACCTCCGGAAGCTTTATTTAAGATAATCATTTGTCTTTACACGCATATATTCCGGTGAACAGTCAAAAAAATAATTGAGCAGGTTCATATGCCCGGCACCAAATATCACCAGGATCCTGTCAGATGCTATCGTTTCAATTCGCTGAATGTTTCTGAATATTTTTAAGTTCCTGTTAAACCAGCGCCCGGTTTCAAAATCCACACCTGTAAAATCATGTTCCCGTGATTCATATTTGAACAGCCCCACAAGGTAATTTCCCAGGCTCTTTTTAATGTTTGTTTCATCGTTGGCCTTTCTTAACGCAATGAGAATGCCCTCTTTTTTAAAAGACAGGGGAGCGTTGAAACGTTTGGATGCTTCCGGGTCATTTTCAAAAAATGCTTCAAATTTTTTAGCTTCAATGCTGTCTTTCCCAAATACGATACTGTCAGTTCTTTCTGTAAAATTTCCCCACTCGTCAACACAGTACAGTTTTTTTAACCCCAGCTTTTTCGCCAGCCTGAACCCAATTTGCTCGTCTTCACTTCTTTTTAGCCGGTAGCTGTTTTGCAAATACTGGTTAAAAGCAGAATCGGTACGGACTTGCTGTCCTGGCTGCCGTTCTATAACAATAATGGTTGGTTTAAATGCGGCAATTTTAGTTACAATTTCTTCTATTTCCTTCTGATACTTAGGTGCAAACACATCTATCTGATCGTTTTTGCTGACCTGGTTTACATCCAAATTCGGAAAATTGAAATGGAAGGCGCCTAATGTAAGCACCTTTGTTTTAGCAGGCTGCGACATTGCAGTAATGGTAACACACGAAAAGAGAATGGCGAAAAGTTGTTTCATTTTTACCAGTAATACGATCTCAGGCAAACTTAGTTACAGGAAAACAAAAATCTCAACATGTAAGAAGCTGTTACCGGCCTGTTCATTTTTTTATCTCCTGTTTATTCCAGTACTTCACATTCAAACCCGAACCCGTTTACCAGCAGCATTATTTGCGACGGTTACATATGCGCTCCTTCAACCCGCAGCACTTTATCGCAGTCAGACAGGTCGAAATTTATTTTGAGCGATGGAAATGTTTCGTGCAAAACACCCAGCAGCATTTTGCTTTGTGATTTCTTTTCCACATTGGTTTTAAAAACTTCAACAGCACTCATTGGATAATATTTTATTACTGTTTCGATAAATCAGCCAGCAGCTCTTCGAGATTGCCCAATGCCATTTTCATGCCCTGTGTAAAGCCTTCCAGTATCGCTTCCATTCTTTCGAGTGATTCATTGTAGATGCTGATGCGAACGATGGTTCTTCCATTTTGTTCGCTGAAAGAGTGATCCCATTCTGAACCGGGTAACTGGGGATTCTCATCCTTGTCGGCAAATGCATTGTACATTTTAAAATTTGTTTTCGGGCTGATGGAAGTGTATTCCTGCAATGCCCAGCGTTCCTGCCCGTCGGGCATCACCATGGCATAAAATCTTTTGCCACCCTCTTTAAAATCCTGGTATTTCGTTTTCGAGGTCAGTGGTTTTGGGGCCACCCATTGGTCAAGGTATTCCTTTTTTGTAAACGCATCCCATACCAGTGAAAGCGGTGCGTCAAATTCCCGGGTGATGTAAACCATCTTTGTTGATTTGTCAACAGTAAAGTCAAAAAGCAAATTGTTGTTCATTTTTTTTGTTTTTTCATTGTTGATAATAAGTTATCAAGCTGGTTAAACCTTGTTTCCCAGATTTGCCTGAACTGATCCAGCCATTTATCAATCTCTTTCATCTTTTGAATTTCGAGTGAATAATAAATTTCACGGCCCCGCTGTTCCTGCTTTACCAGTTCGCATTCGGTGAGTATGCGCAAGTGTTTGGAGACCGATTGCCTGGTGGTGTGAAAATTATCTGCAATGGCATTGGGCGTCATTGCATGCAATGCAATCAGTGTGATAATGGCCCTTCTTGTTGGGTCGGCTATCGCCTGGAAAATATCCCGTCTCATGGTATTGCTGTTTTATGTGAAGCCAATTGGTTGCAAATATATACGCAACTATTCGGTTTCGCAAATTTCTTGGAATGTTTCTTCAAGGAGGGTTGCCAGGAAACTTCAATCTCTAAAAAAAATACTATTTGCCTGTTACATTAAAAAGCCTGCAACATACATTGTTGCAGGCTTTAACTGATTTGTTACCAGTTATCAGGATTGTGTTTTGTACACAAAACCTTCCAGGATAATATTGGTAACACCGCTTTCTTTTACAATTTTCATTTTAGTGGGGTAGTAGCCTGTTTTGGCAAATTTTGCAGGCTGGGGAATGCTTCTTTCAAAAACGGGATTTGCTTTTATGAAGGCCTCGGTGATCATGGGTTCATAAAATGTAACCTTGCCATCGTACGAGCCATATATAAAAGTTTGTGTAAACTGCTGGCCATTTAGTTCAGGTGAGGTGAAGTCCAGCCAGTGACAACCCATCTGCGGCACACCGCCACCTGGATTGAAATAAGTGGCAGGCAGGTAAGCAGGAGCGGGCCAGTTTTTAAATTTGGTACTGTCAGCTTCGTAAGGCGGAATGGCTGCAACAGCGGCTTCACTGATTTCATAAAAGTGAAAATCAAAATGCGCAAATCCGTAAATGGGTTCGGGTTCATGCCCGTGCGGGTTCCAGCCCAGCCCAACATGATTGAAAATGGTTTCGCCTGCCTTTGGGTGAAACTTCAGCGTAATGTCGTTGTCGTGCGAGTGCGTGGAGCCCGTGTCACGGCTAAGACTGTTCATGGCAGCATCGTCAATGGAAATGCCCACACGAAGCGGATTGTTGTTGTCATCCACTTCATACCATGTCCAGGCTTTTCCGTGCTGGAATGTTTCTTTGGGGCCAACAAATACTTTTTCTTTTACATCATCTTTTTTGCAGGATGCAAACACAGCTGCTGCAAGCAGCATTGGGAGGAGGAATTTTTTCATGATATACTTTTTTTGATTAAATAACAGCGCAAAAATGCGTTGCTCAAAAAAATATATCCGTGTACAAGTGTATGAGATGCGAAAAAAGGCGGATAAAGCCGCAGCGGGTTTGATGCAGTTGTAAGCCGGAAGTCTGTCTTACTATTTATTGCCTGAAAAGCGCGGGCATTTTCTCATGGTATGGTGTTTTGTTACTGCAGCAGGGTAGCAGTGTTGCGCAGCCTATGCGTTTTGCACTGCGTATTGTATGGCTTCATCCAGTACTCCAAGGTCAATGTCTTTCACTGTTTTGAACTTGATGCAATAACCGCTCACGCTGGCCTTGCCTATTTTTTTTCCATAAACTTCCGCCAGGTATGTTTTGTCTTTCAATCCCATCACGTATACAGATATACCCGTTGTGTTTGCACTAAGCCCAATTTGGTAAAACTCTTTGGAGGTTCCATTGGCATATTGAATATTGTACGATCCATAACCAATATTGGGGTTCGATACAGTTTTGTTTTCGCTGTTCTTTCCATCGAGAAACCATAATTTATGTCCTGCCAGCAGTTTTAATATGTGTTTGTGCAGTTCCTGCATATCGCTGCGTTTGGGTTCAGGCTGGCTGTTGATGTAGGCTTTGATCTGTTCTTTTACGGTCATGGAAATACTATTCGGTTTTTTTGATAGCAGCCAGTTTAAATTGTAATGTAATTCAGTTCTGTTACACCGGAAGTGAATTGCCTTGTGCTTAGCAGCTGTAGGTTTATTTGCTCTTTTACGCCTGTAAATAACGGAATGCCTCTTCCCAGGATAACGGGATTAACAAAAAGCCAGTAGCCGTCTATCAGGTGCAGCTGCATCAGTGCGTGTGTTGCCGACGGGCTTCCAAAAAGCAGTATCTCTTTACCCGCCCCGTTCCCGGATTGTTTTATTTCATTGATCCTTTCAGTAAGTTGATTGCCGATGATTGTGGTGCTGGCCGTACTTGCATCATGCATTGTTTTTGATAAAACAATTTTGCGGGCTGTGCCATACCATTTTGAGTGTTCAATGTCGTGCCTGCTTGCGCCCGGTTTATCTGCCGCCCCGGGCCAGTAACTTTCCATCATCTCATATGTTACCCTTCCGTACATGGCCGTGCTGGTTTCGCTTATCCGCTTTCCAACATGATCAAATAGCTCTTCATCAACTTTTATCCAGTTCATTTCACCATTTGGCCCTGCAACAAAACCGTCAAGCGATATGTGCATAAATGAAATTATTTTTTGCATGCGATGCTGTTTATTGTTTTTTGAGTTATTTGTGATGAAGATAGCAAATTATGTGCGAAGAATCCGGGCAACCGGGTATTGGCTCACAGGGGAGATGCTGCGAGGCTCATTCTTCTGCCTGGGGCCGCTTGTTTAATTCAAAAAACTGTTTAGATAATCTAATATTGTTTTTGTTTGCATCATCAGGCTAACATGGCTCTGCGACGGAACAACAGCCAGCTGTGATTTTGGCATTGGTTGCAAATCTGCAGAAACGCCGCCTCCCAGTAGTTGATATGTTTTAGCCAGTTCAATTTTGTCCACTCCGTCATTGTCACCACAAATGAGTAAAACAGGTGCAGCAATTTTAGCAATATTAGAATCTCCGCAGTTAAATGGGGCTTTGGCAAAATCAAAGAGTTGTTTTAAGAATTTTGGCCATTTGGTTTTATCGGGTGCCACTGCGTCGTAAGCTGCTTTTATGGGTGTATTTTCAAAAAATTCAGGCTTAAAATCTTCAAAAGCACCATTTACTGATGGCAGCCAGCCGCTGGTTTTATAGGTGGAGGAAATAATAACTAATTTTCGGGCTTTGTACGGCAAATTGATAGGCGACAGAACCGCCCATACTGTATCCTGCCACATCTGCACTGTCAATTTTTAAGTAATCCAGTACCCCTGCCACGTCTTTTGCAAGGGTTGCGATGTTTAATTTCCTTTCAGAAAAAGGAGTATGCCCGTGTCCCTGAAATTCAATAGCAATAACTTTTCTTGTTTTAGACAATTCAGGTATTAATTGCCCCCAATTCATTTCAATGGTATAAAAGGCACCATGCAATAAGATGATGGGTTTGCCTTCACCGTATACTTCGTAATAAACTTTAGTGTTATTCACTGCAGCCAAACCACTGATGGATGGTTTTATTTGCTGCCCGTCTGATTGTAATGTTATAAAAGCCAGTACAGCTATAAGTATGGCAGGTTTGAAAGCGGCGGAAACTTTAAATACTGTATTCATAAAAAATTAATTTCTTGTTTTAATTTTTTTGACAATACAAAGATGGGCTTCATTCCGGCATTTCATGCTGTGTTAATGCGGCAACTTAGAGGGTGGATTGCGTCAGCAAATTTTAGCATGCTCAAAATTGCTGTGCGCATGATGGAAGTTCTTGCGCCCAAATATTGTATCAGCTGCAAATGCCCGCAGTGCTGGTGGGAAGGCTGGTTATTGTTACTATTGAAGTTAGTAAATAAAACTGAAAAGAATTCCGTCCGCCCGAAATTCAGCCGGTAAGCGAGATGCCGCTGATGCCGGTTGTGCCGTCAAGCCCCACTGGGGCAAAACGTTATATTGTATGTAGTTTTGCTTTTCAGCTTAACAGAAGCCAGTATATAAGTGCCCAAGCGCCCACGAAAAATAATCCCACTTGCAAATGAACTTTATGTTCCCTTAAGTCACGTTTTACCAGCAGTCGATAAAGTGCCCAGCCGA
>JABLTH010055749.1_pt1 | contig 95135 bp, 77 predicted proteins | sample 7875711 | NCBI WGS metagenome assembly JABLTH01 (sample SAMN14941262, study PRJNA633318) | bioreactor metagenome | isolation source: bioreactor | place: China | collected 2019-03-05
CGCCTTGCAAGGTGACCTCGACATTACGCACCGTCACCGGCAAGGCAGGTTGCGCATACCGCTCCAAAATGCCAAATTTTGCGGGGAACTTGATCAAGGGCGGATCGACATCCATTGTCATCGCCAACGGGAAAGCGCGCGCATTGACCGGGACGCGCCCGGCATCATCTTTAAAATCACCAGGCAATTGCAACACCACCCGGCTATTCGCGGTAAACGGTCCCTTGAACTGCACAGCTTCCAGGGTCTCGCCCTGTGCATAGTCTGCAATCACCGGCTTTTGCGTGCTGCCATCCGGCAGCTTGAGGCGAATCGCTTCAGCCTGGCGACGACTGACGGGCGCATTAAACTGCACCTGTATCGGCAATACTGGAATACAGCCAGCCTTGGCATTGGTGCGCGTGCAGCTGGCATTCACTTTAAACGCATCGCGCACTTTAAACCTCAGCACTTGCGGCTTGTTGGCGACCACACCACTGACGGAGGTGATGCCTGCGTCCCAATGCAAACTCACCTCACTGCCCGCAGGCAACGGGCGGCTGCACTGTGCTACGACAATATTCGCCTGCTGCATACGGCGGTCTTTGACCGAGAGCAGCCCCTGCTGCGCATTTTTAAACAACACCAAAAACAACTGGCTAGCGCGGTCTTTTTGCTCGCGCAGTATCTGCTCGCGGGCCTGACCCGTGATCAACTTGAGCGGAAATAACTCCCCCACCCCTTGTATGCTGCAGGCCGCATGCTGCTTGACGCTGTCTTCATTGACAGGGGCATCTAGCCCCAGCAAAAACACCTGCGACTCATCGATATATTCAATGCCCTCTTCCGGCAGCGAGGTGACGATGGCCGGCCCCCCGGTTGAAAAACTGAAGGATTGCGACGAAACCGGTGTGCCCGCGACGCTTTGCAAACCTTTTTTAACAGAGAAGCGGCATTGCAAACCGGCCGGTAAATCGGCCTCAAAGTCATACACCCACTGCCTGTCATCCAGCCAATGCCCCTGCCCTTTGGCATCGCATTGAATGTCAAACGGTGCAGGCAGACGCGGATCGCCAAAAGCCACCATGGGCAGCGAAAACCTGGCGCTGACTTGTCTGACCGCCTTCACCTCGCCTTGCGGTGCAAAGGTCACGCGCGCTTCGGTGTCAGCCTCGGCTGCCCATACATGTTCGGCCAGCAACCCTAGCCACAGCACACAACAGGCAGCCAGCCAACTTGCAGTCATCCAGCCGCTGGCAAGGCGCTCAGAAAACCGCGCCGGTTGTGCGCGCACTGCGTGTGTCAAAAAACGGGCCAGCATAGCGTGATCCTTAATATGGCAAAAACGCGGACGAAAGGGCAGCTCTCATCATTCAAATTGCCAAGCCAGACTAAGCTCGATTAAAAAATGGCGCGATTAAAAAATTCAGTCGCCGCATATCGTTGATACGGGAGGAAAAATTTTTTATGCGCAACGCAATATCGCGACGCAAGTTGATTGATTAGAGGTGCCCGAAAAGGACATTATCTTATAAAATGACCTGTTGGTTAATGACACTTTGCTGAACATGCCTAGCGCTTCTCTCCCTCCTTCACCCACGCCAGCGGCGACCATCCTCTGCGCCTCTGCCCGTCTGGCGCAAGGCATCCGGCAGTGGTTATCGTCCAGCTACCAGCAGCAAGGGCTGTTGCAATGGCAGGCACCGCAGGTGTTTCCGCTGCAAGACTGGCTGCACCAGCTCACTGAGCAAGCCATTTTATGTGGCCGCATTGCCGTGGCGGATGCCCCGGCGGGCATGCTGTCCTCCACACAAGAGGCGCTGCTGTGGGAGCAAGCGATTCAGCATTGTCTGCGCCAGCATGACAACCTCGATTTATTGAACACTAACGGCCTCGCCAGCGCGGCGATGGAGGCGAACCGCTACCTGATTGAGTGGAATATCAGCCTGGATATGGACGCAGCCAGTGAGGAGACCCGCCAGTTCATGCAGTGGCGCCAGCAATTTCAGATACTGTGCAAGCAAAGTGGCTATCTTGAGGGCGTGCGTTACCAAGCCTGGCAATTGGCGCAACTGCAACAGGGCTTGCTACCGTTGCCCGAGCGCATTGCCCTGGCCGGGTTTGACCGTATCAATCCGCATTTGCAACGTCTGATCGACCGTTTGCAAGCCGCAGGTGTGACCGTAGAGACCTTTGAACATCGCGTCACCGCGCAGCAGGTGCAACGCATGGCCTTTGCTGAGAACCTGGACGAAATGCGCTCTGCCGTGCATTGGGCCAAGCAGACACTCAGCACCCACAAACAGGCCAGGCTGGCTATCGTGGTGCCAGACCTGGAAGCCGTGCGCGACACACTGGCCAATCTGCTGGATGACACCTTTCACCCTGAGGCCTTGCATCCTGCGCATGCCGAAATCCCCCGCTGTTATGAGTTTTCGCTGGGCACGCCGTTAACGCGCTGGCCGCTGGTGAATACCGCCTTAACCCTGTTGCAACTGGCGTTTCAACACACGCCGCTGGCACAAACCGAGCTGTCAGCGCTGCTGGCGGATGTGTATTGGTCACAAGCCCTGTTTGAAGCCGATGCGCGCGCCGCGCTGGACGCCGAAATGCGCCGCCAGTTGCCGTTGCAAGTCAAGGCCACGACCTTTGCGCGGTTTATTACCCGCAAGCAGCAAGATGAGCATGCGATTCATAGTCCGGCGCTATTACAAGACCTCAACGCCTTGCTGACCACGGCCAGACAGCTGCCGGCCAAACAACTGCCTTCGGCCTGGGCCAAGAGCCTGACGGCATTGCTCACTGCCAGCCATTGGCCAGGCGAGCGCAGCCTGTCCAGCCATGAGTACCAGTGCCAGCAATCGTTTTACAAGGTCATTGCGCAACTCGCTGCACTGGATGCCTGGCTGGGCCCCATCCCGGCCATTACCGCCATCCAGCGTCTGACACAATTATGTCAGGCACAGATTTTTCAACCGCAAACCGTGCGCCAGCCCAACCTCGCCGTCATGGGCATGCTGGAAGCCAGTGCCCAGCCGCTGGACGGGGTTTGGGTGATGGGCATGAACGACCATGTGTGGCCCCCGCTGTCGCGCACCAATGCCTTGATCCCGGCCGAGCTGCAACGGCAGGCAGGCACGCCCAATGCCAGCAGCGAGGTGCAAATCGCCTTTGCCAGCCAAATTCACCAGCGCCTGCTAGGCACGGCGCACCAGGTCATTTTTTCTTATGCGCAAAAAGAAGGTGACCGCCTGTTGCGCATGAGCCCGCTGATTCAAGACATTGCCGAAGTCGCTGCCAGTGCCGGGGTCGCCACGCTGGCGGAAACCCTGGCCACCAGCCAGCACGAGCACTGGCAATGGCTGGACGACCACCAGGCCCCGCCCGTACAAGATGGCGAACATGTGAGCGGCGGCACCGGCCTACTGCGTGCGCAGGCGATTTGCCCGGCGTGGGCGTTTTACCAATACCGGCTTAAAGCCCGCAAACTGGAGACACCGCATAACGGGCTGGATGTCATGCAGCGCGGCGACCTCATCCACCGCGTGATGGCGGCATTTTGGCAACAACCGCGCGAGGACTGGCAAAGCTGTGCTGAGGAGGAATTGAAAAGTCAGCTGGACGCCCTTGCCGCGCAAGTCATGGCTGAATTCAATACCGAGTTTTCGCAGCCGTTTACAGAGGTGTTTTGCCAGCTCGAAGCCGAGCGCCTGAGCAAACTCGCCCTGACCTGGCTGCTGCAAGTCGAACGCGAGCGCATGCAACCGTTTACCGTGTCACTGGTTGAAAAAACCTTTAAGCCGCTGATTGAAGGCATCCAGGTCAAACTGGTGATAGACCGCGTGGATACGCTGGCAGATGGCCGCCTGGTGGTGATTGATTACAAAACCGGCAGCATGCCAGACACTAAAAATTGGGCCAGCGATAAAATCACCGAACCACAACTGCCCATTTATGCCGCCTTTATTTTGCAAGACGCCGAGATTGCGGCGGTCTGCTTTGGCAAGCTGCGGCTGACGGATGGTGGCTTTGCCGGCATCGCCGCCGAAGAAGATATTGTGCCCGGCGTCAAAGCGTTTAATCACGAAAAAAACAAATTGTTTGACCCGGCAGAATTCCCAGACTGGCCGTCGATTCTGCAGCACTGGCGGACGCAAATCACGCTGACCGCGCAAGCCCTCAAGGCGGGCGAGGCGGCGGTGCTGTTTGAGGCGGAACAAGACCTAGATTATTGCGATGTGTTGCCTTTGCTCAGATTGCCAGAGCGGCAATTGCAGTTTGAGCACTTGCAATCAAAAGGTGCCGCATGATGCACTCAGAAACACCATCAACGTTGACAGCAGACACCGTTTTGACAGAGCCGCTGGCACTGGATGCCGCCAACCGTGAACGCGCGCTGGCGCTGGAGTCGTTTATTGTCGAGGCCCCGGCGGGCGCGGGCAAAACCGAGTTGCTGACCCAGCGTTTTCTCAAGTTGCTGCAAACCGTGCAGGCCCCCGAAGAAATTATCGCCATCACCTTTACCAACAAGGCCGCTTCGGAGATGCGCGTACGGATTCTGGATAGCTTGTTGCTGGCGGCCAGTGGCGTGCCCCCCGAAGCCGCACACAAGAAAATCACATTTGCACTTGGCCAGCAAGCCTTGCAGCGTTCGACCGCCCTCAACTGGCAATTGCTGCAAAGTCCGGCCCGCTTGCGGATTTACACCATAGACTCCTTATGTGCCAACCTGGCACGGCAAATGCCGTTGCTGAGCCGTTTTGGCACGCAACCGGCGGTGACAGAAGATGCCTGGCCTTATTACCGCGAAGCCGCTGGGCTGGCGCTGCAAAGCATGGATGAGCCTGTGCTGGGCGAACCGGTGCGGCGAGTGTTGCGCTATATGGATAATGACCAGGCCAGGCTGGAAGCCCTGCTCATGTCCATGCTGGCCAAACGCGAACAATGGCTGCATCACAGCCAGACCGGGCACACACTGTCTGGGCAAATGGCACTGGTGCATTTAATTGAAGGTGAGCTGGCGCAGATTCACCAGCATCTGCCCGCCCGTTTGCAACAGGCGCTGATGCCGATTGCGCGCTATGCCTGCAGTCAACTCCCAGACACGCACGCCATCGCTCAGCTAAGCGATTGGCAAGTGGCTTTGCAACCTCGCCTCGCCGATTTGCCGAACTGGCGCGCGCTGGCCGAGTTGTTATTGACCGGCACGGGCGGCCTGCGCAAACGGCTGGATAAAAACATGGGCCTGCCCGCCACCGACGAAGCCAAGCCTTACAAGGAGGCCTTGACCGAGATTCTGGATGGCCTGGCACAAGATCGCCGCGCAGAAACCAGCCTGGCGCGCATCCGCATGCTGCCAGACCCCAACGCACGCGATGAAGCGCTGATTGCAGACTTGAGCCAGCTGTTGAATATTGCGGCGGCCCAACTCTGGCTGCACTTTCAGTCACAAAACGAAGTCGATTTTGTCGAGATCGCCCAACGCGCCTTGCAAGCGTTGGTAGAAGGCGGCGAAGCGAGCGAGCTGGCTATGCGGCTGGACTACCGCATACAGCATCTGCTGGTCGATGAGTTTCAGGATACCAGCCCGATGCAGATCGACCTGCTCAAGGCGCTGACGCGCGGCTGGCAAGCGGGCGATGGCCGTACCCTGTTTACCGTGGGCGACCCCATGCAGTCGATTTACCGCTTCCGCAAAGCCAATGTCGGCCTGTTTTTGAATGCGGCCGAATTCGGCATCGGTGACATCGCGCTGACCCCGCTCAAACTGTGGCGCAATAACCGCTCGTGCCCGGCCGTGGTCGAATGGATCAACCAGACCTTTAAAGGCATGCTGCCGTCTGAGGATGCCCCGCAGCAAGGGGCGATTGCCTACCGTCCCTTTGTCGCCACGCGCCCGTCTTTGAGTGGTGAGGGGGTGTTTGTACATCCGCTGATCCAGCCGGTCAGCGAACATGAAGAAGAGGAACCGGCAGACCTGCGCCGCCTCGAAGCCGAACAGATTATCCGCATTATCCAGCAGACACGTGCCGAACAGCCAGATGCCACCATTGCCGTGCTGGTGCGTGCACGCAAGCACTTGCATGCGCTGGTCACCGAGATGCGACGCAACCATGCCGAGTTGAGCTTTCAGGCGGTGGAGATTGAAGAGCTGGCAAACCGCCAGATTGTGCAAGACCTGCTGACGCTGACCTACGCCCTGCACCAGCGGGCTGACCGTGTGCATTGGCTGGCCTTGCTGCGCGCACCCTGGTGCGGGCTGACGCTGGCCGACCTGCATGCCTTGATCGGCCAGGACGGGCAACGCAGCGTCATGAGTCTGCTCGAAGACGAACAAGTGATGGCACGCCTGAGTGCAGATGGCAAGGCCCGCGCCCGCCATGTGCGTGAGGTCATGCAAACGGCCTTGCAATGGCGGTCCCGCACCGCCACCAGCCGCTGGGTGCACAACACCTGGTTGCGGCTGGGCGGCGCACACTGCTTATGGAACGAAAACGATGTGCAAGATGTGCAGGCGTTTTTTGCCCGCATTGCCGCGCTCGAGCAACACGGCCAGTTCAGCCCGCAAAGCCTGGCCGAAGATGTGAAAAAACTGTATGCGGCCCCCGATGCCAAAGCCGATGACCGCTTGCAATTCATGACCATCCACAAATCCAAGGGTCTGGAGTTTGACACGGTCATTCTGCCGGGCCTGGATGGCAGCAACCCGCCCGATGACGCCAAGCTGGTGATTTGGGAAGAAGTCACGACGGCCGATGGTGACGTCGCACTGGTCGCGGCACCCTTTGTACCCACAGCCCTCAAGCGACAGTACACTGGTGTCACGCCCTACGATTACCTGAATGACCTCGACAAAACCCGCGCGGCCTATGAAGACGCCCGCGTGCTGTATGTGGCTGCAACCAGGGCCGAGCGCCAGTTGCATCTGCTCGGCATTGCCAAACCGGATAAAAATGGTGACGCGCAACCCCGTAAAAATACGTTTTTACAGCTGCTGTGGCCAGCCGTGAGTACGCATTTCAATCGTGAACAAGATATCGTGCTCCGCTACCCGCAACAAAGCCAGCAGGCCGATATCCGGCAGTTTGTGCCCAAGCTGATCCGCTTGCCGCAAGCCACCAGTCCCGCCCTCTTGCAACCCAGCAACGATCTCGCGCGCGCTTATGATGCCACGCCCCCCGCAGACAGCAGCGTCAGCAGCCTGGAGGCCGATATCGGCACCCTCGCCCACCTTTACCTGCAACTGATCGCCGAGCAAGGCCTGGCCGCCTGGCAAGCCCACACCAGCACGGGTTGCCAATCATTGCTGGCAGCCATGCAACGCTGGTTTTCGCAACAAGGTTATGCTGAAGCGGAGGCCGTGCCAGCCAGCCAGCAAGTGGCGACGCTGCTCACCACCACGCTGCAATCAGCGGATGGCCGCTGGGTGCTCGCTGACCATCCGCAAGCCGCCTCTGAGCTAGCGATGGAGCAACTTGCCGCCAGTAAAAAAGTCATAGACCGTACTTTTGTTGCTGAGGGTGTACGCTGGATTGTCGATTACAAATCGGCCCCAGTCACAGCAAGTGACGATTTACCCAGCCTGGCAGCCACGTTCAAGCCACAATTGGCTGCCTATGCCCAGCTGTTTGCGGCCGAAGGCTTGCCCGTGAAAACGGCTATTTTATTTTTAAGCGCAGGCAAACTCGTGCCTGTGGAGATTCTTTGAAGGACAGATGATGATAGATACACAAGCGATTCTCGATGCATTTCAATTCCGCCATGCCTGTAAAGAATTTGATGCCAGCAAACAGATTCCTGCAGAGGAGTTTGAATTGATTCTCGAAGCCGCCCGCCTCTCACCCAGCTCATTCGGATTTGAGCCCTGGCATTTTATTGTGGTGCAGGACAAGACCCTGCGCGAAAGCCTGAAGCAGCATGCCTGGGGCGCGCCGCTCAAGCTGGATACCGCCAGCCATTTTGTCTTGTGCCTGGCCATGAAATCTCCCTTTCTGGACGCAGACAGCCCCTACCTGCCGCAATTCATGCGTGAAGTGCAGCACCACCCGGACGACATCGCCAACATGCGCCTGGGCTTTTACAAACAGTTTCAACAGTCTGACTTTGGCCTCACCGACGAGCGCAAACTGTTCGACTGGGCCAGCAAGCAATGCTACATCGCGCTGGCCAACATGATGACCGTCGCTGCCATGCGTGGCATAGACAGCTGCCCAATTGAAGGCTTTAAACAACAAGAAACCGAGACCTTGCTGGCAGAGCAGTTTGGCGTAAACCTGCAAGAATATGGACTGGCCTATATGGTCGCCTTTGGTTACCGCAAACATGCACCCAAAGCAAAAACACGCCGGGCCATGGCGCAGGTAGTCACCTGGAAGTGAGCTTACTTGGAGCGTTCGGATATCCCTGCTGAACACTACGCAGTGACACCTTGATTGTTCACGCACGGCGACGCTTCAAGCATTGGCCTCAAAGGGCTATTTAAATGACTTGCCACCCTTTGCTACAGTCTGATTTCAAAATAAATCAAAGGGGTGACGGATGAAATCAGTATTTAAAAATATGTTCGCTTGCAATGTGCTAATGTTGGCAAGTGTTGCGGCCAATGCAACTATAGAGCACTGGGCGTTATCGCATGAGATTGCCTTCAAGCATGACCTTGCTAGATACTCGTTTGCGTTGGATGCTTCGACAAAGGTATCTTCCAATAGCCTCGTAGACAGAATGGCTGCTAAGGATGAGGATCAGGCTGACAGTTCAGATGCGGAAACTATGCTTGCATAAACCTGCACAAGTGCCGCAAACGCTTGGTAGGCACTAGCTGATATCTAATGTGGTTGACCGATCTAGCGCAAATAAAAAAGGCCAATGAAGGGCCTTTTTTATTTTTGGGCATCAGATTCTGATGAACCGCAGCCAGTTTTAGACACTCACTCAAGCTAACTGATTACGCAGCCTCGTTTTTGAAGTGTCTGCGCACGTACCAGGCAACAAAGATCAATCCCAGCGCGGCAATCACATAATGTGACTCGTGGAAGTACACTTTCAAATCTTCCCAATGCTCACCGGCTTTCATGCCCACATACCCTAGCACCCAGCACCAGATCAGTGAGCCGACAAAGGTGTAAGCCACAAACCGCGTCATGTTCATGCGCGCCACCCCGGCCGGGAAAGCGATAAATGTGCGCACGGCGGGCAACAGGCGGGCAATAAAAATAATGATTTCGCCGTGATTGGCAAACCAGCGGTCCGCCATATCAAGGTCTTTTTTGCTGATCAGCACATATTGACCGAATTTCTCCACCAGAGGACGACCGCCGTACATGCCCAGGTAATAAGCGGGGATCGAGCCGACCACACAGCCTACCGCCCCTGCCAGCGCAATGCCCCATAGCGTTAAATCGCCCTTACTGACCAGAAACCCTGCAAATGGCATGATGATTTCGGAGGGCAAAGGAATACAGGCGGATTCAATCGCCATCAGCAACACAATGCCGCCATAGCCCATGCTGGCAATCACGGCAATAATCCAGCCCGCCACGGCAGCCACTAATTTTTCTAACATTACATAAATTCCTTCAAAAGGGTTTTCACTAATTCTACACGGTGATTGAGGTTACCAAGCTGCACGGTGACACGTAATTTATCCGGCCCGTTCATGCGGCAGCGCTTGTCGCGTTGCAGCAGATTGATCAGCTTGAGCGGATCGAGGTCGGCTTTGACATTAAACTGCAACTGAATGGCTGCGTCAGAGGCATCGATTTTAATAATGCCCAAGGCTTTGGCGGCGATGCGCAAACGGTGGCAGGCAATCAGCGCCTCGCCGGGCTCAGGCAACAGGCCAAAACGATCGATCAGCTCTTCCTGCATGGCGTCCAGCGCGTCATCATCTTCGCAGTTGGCCAGGCGTTTATAAATCACCAGCCGCTCGTGCACGTCAGGACAATAATTGTTGGGCAACAAGGCCGGGGTGTGCAGATTGATTTCGGTGGTCACCCCCAGTGGCGCGTCAAGGTCAGGCTCTTTGCCGGCCTTGAGCTGTTTAACGGCATGATTCAGCATATCGGAATACAAGTTAAAGCCAATTTCCTGCATTTCACCGCTCTGGCTGTCGCCCAGCAACTCACCGGCGCCGCGGATTTCAAGGTCGTGCATGGCGAGGTGGAAGCCTGCCCCCAGGTCTTCGAGCAGCTGAATCGCGTCTAGCCGTTTTTGTGCTTGCGGCGTGATATTACGGTGCGGATCGGTCAGCAGATAGGTGTAAGCCTGGTGGTGACTGCGACCCACGCGGCCACGTAACTGGTGCAATTGCGCCAGGCCAAACATATCGGCCTTGTTGATGATCATGGTGTTGGCGGTGGGCACGTCGATACCGGTTTCGACAATGGTGGTACACAGCAACAGGTTGGCGCGTTGCTGGTAAAAGTCGCGCATCACGTGTTCCAGCTCGCGCTCGCGTAACTGGCCATGACCGATGACGATACGGGCTTCTGGCACGATTTTCTCCAGCTTTTCCTTCATGACATAGATGGTATCCACCTCGTTATGCAGGAAATACACCTGGCCGCCGCGCTTGAACTCACGCATGACTGCCTCGCGAATAATGCCGTCCGAATAAGGCGTATGAAAGGTTTTGATTGCCAACCGTTTTTGCGGCGGCGTGGAAATCACTGAGAACTCACGCAGGCCTTCCATGGCCATGCTCAAGGTACGCGGAATCGGCGTGGCGGTCAGCGTCAGCACATCCACCTCGGCACGCAGGGCTTTCATCTGTTCTTTTTGTCGCACGCCAAAACGGTGCTCTTCATCCAGAATCGCTAAACCCAGGTTCTTGAATTTGACGTCTTTCTGAATCAGCCGGTGCGTGCCAATGATGATGTCTATGCTGCCATCGGCCAGTCCCTTGATGGCTTCGGCTTGCTCTTTGGCGGTGCGGAACCGGGAAATTTCGGCAACCTTGATTGGCCACTCGGCAAAGCGGTCGACAAAGTTCTGGTAATGCTGCTCGGCCAGCAAGGTGGTCGGCACCAGCACAGCCACCTGGCGGCCACCCATCACTGCGACAAAAGCGGCACGCAGCGCGACCTCTGTTTTGCCAAAGCCAACATCACCGCACACCAGGCGGTCCATGGGGCGGCCAGATTGCATGTCTTTGATGACGGCTTCGATAGCATCGAGCTGGTCTGGCGTCTCTTCAAACGGAAAGCCTTCACAAAAGGCCTCGTAATCATGCAGGCCCAAGGTAAAGGCATGGCCTTTGCGCGCAGCGCGTTGCGCATATAGGTTAAGCAACTCGGCTGCGGTATCGCGAATCTGTTTGAGGGCTTTTTTCTTGGCTTTTTCCCACTGGCCGCTACCTAGTCTGTGCAATGGTGCACTCTCGGGCGGCCCACCGGAATAACGTGAAATCAGAAACAGTTGCGACACCGGCACATACAGTTTGTCTTCGCCAAAATACTCAATCAGCAACAGCTCAGTCTCGCCCTCGCCAAAATCGATATTGACCAGGCCCTTGTAACGCCCCACCCCGTGCTGCTCATGTACCACCGGGTCATCCAGCCGCAGTTCGGACAAGTCTTTGAGCATGCCTTCGGCATTGCGCGCTTTCTCCTGATTGCGGCGGCGCTGCTGGCGCACGGTGCTGGCATACAGCTCGGCCTCGGTGACCACCGCCAATGCGCCCTCGCGCGCATCCTTGTCTACCATGCCCTGATGCAAGGGCGCCACGCCCAGCATAACCGGGAAGTTGGATTGTGCAAACCCGGCCCAGTCTTCAGCCAGTGAAAAACTCAGGCCATGATCGCTGAACAGTTGCGCAATGGTCTCGCGCCGGCCCAGACTTTCTGCGGCAATCAGCACCCGCCCGTCAAATTGCTGGATAAAGGCTTGCAGTTTGTGCAAGGGCTGCTCGGCACGTCGATCTACATCGACAGGCGGTAAAACGGTTTGTTGGGCAATTTGCTGAGTGACCAGCGCGAAGTCATGCGTGCGTTTAAAAAATTCATCGGCTTTTTGCAGCAATGTTTCCGGGCGCAAAATGGGTTTTTCCGCATCATGTGCCATCAGGCGGTAACGCGTACTGGCATCGGCCCAGAATGTTTGTGCGGCCTTGTCTAAGTCCCCATGCAGGCAAAGGACCGTTTGCGCAGGCAAATAATCAAATAGTGTGGCCGTCTGCTCAAAAAACAGCGGCAAATACCACTCTACCCCGCCGCTGGGCGTGCCTTTGCTCACATCTTTATAGATTTTGGCGCGTTGCGGGTCGCCCTCAAAGTACTCGCGAAACTGGCTGCGAAAGCGCGTGATCGCCGCTTCATCCATAGGGAACTCGCGCGCAGGCAGCATGCGAATTTCGGGCACCGGATAGACGCTACGCTGGGTGTCGATATCAAACGTGCGTATGGTTTCGATTTCGTCATCGAACAGGTCTATGCGGTAGGGAAAGGCGCTGCCCATGGGGAACAAATCCACCAGCCCTCCGCGCACACTGAACTCGCCCGGTGCCATCACCTGGCTCACGTGGTGGTAACCCGCCTGCGCACACTGATTGCGCAAGGCCTCCACATCCAGCCGTTGGCCTTTTTTGAGCATAAACGAGTGCGCGGCCAGGTAAGCCACCGGCGGCAGGCGCAATAATGCGGTCGCCATCGGCACAATCACCACATTGCTCTGGTTTTGGCTCAGTTGATACAAGGTTGCCAGGCGCTCAGAGATTAAATCAGGATGCGGGGAAAACACGTCATACGGCAGCGTTTCCCAGTCTGGCAGCAAATGTACGGCAATCTCTTTGCCAAAAAACGGGATTTCGTCCATCAGCCGTTGCGCTTCAAACGCACTCGCCGTTAAAACGACCAGAGGCGTGTTTGTTGCTTTTAAACCACAAGCCAGCTCGGCTAATGCCTGGCTATCCAGGCCCTGACTTTGAAAAGAAAAGCGCTGCGGATGCCCGATCACGGGGAGTGAAACTGCCATAAAAAATTAGACTCTTATTGCTCAGGTTAGATGAGTATTTGTTGGCGAATCTGCCGAGTTTGCTATTATAACTGCAAGCGTCGATCGGCTGTCATGGAATGACACCTAAGACGCCCGAGCGAATAAAATGTATGACCCCAGCACGGAGATGATAAAGATGAATGACAAACAAGCCGTCGCGCTGGAAGCTGCCAGCTACGTCAAAGACGAGATGATCGTAGGCCTGGGCACAGGATCTACCGCCAATTACTTTATTGAAGCGCTGGCGCAACGCCAGCAGCAAGGCCTGCGGGTGACCACGGTTGCCAGCTCCACCATCAGCATGATCAAGGCGCAAAGCGTTGGCTTGACCGTGCTGGGCCTGCAACAGCTCAGCCAGATAGATCTTTATGTGGACGGCGCGGATGAAATCACGCCCGACAACACCCTGCTCAAAGGCCGCGGCTATGATCTGGTCATGGAAAAACTGCTGGCCAAGGCGGCCAAACAGTTTATTGTTGTGGCAGATAAGAGCAAGCTGGTGCCTCATATTGGCCAGAACTATCCTATCCCGATTGAAGTGATGCCTTTTGCCTGGCAAGCGGCCAAGCGCAGCATTGAAGCCATCGGAGGCACGGGAGAGCTACGGCCTAATGTAGCCAAAGACGGCTTGTGCATGACCAGCCACGGCAGTCTGGTGCTGGATATGCGCTTTGAGGCTGGCCTGGATGCACATAGCCTCAACGCAGCACTGAACAACATCCCCGGCGTGGTTGAGCATGGTATTTTTGCCAAACTAGCTACAACCATCCTGATTGCAGATCAGGGCCAGATCGCAACACGGGTTTAACTGGCGGCATTTCACTGCCGCTTTGCTGGCTCATGCGTTTTCTCTCTGCCCATTTGGTTCGCGCCGCATGGTTAACGGCCCTGCTCTGCCTGGGGCTCAGTGCGTGTAGCGATAATAGTGATACAAAGCCAGCCACACGCGCCAAACCCAAGCCGGATCCTTACACCATTCGCTTTGTCACGATCAATAGCCCCAGCACCTACTTTATCGACAGCCAGAACAATTACGCCGGACTGGAATATGACCTGGCCAAACGCTTTGTCGAGTTTTTGGGGCCGCCGTATAAACTCGAATTCGTGGTGGTAGACAGCTTTTCCAAAGTGTTCCCTACCCTGCTCAAAGGCGACGCCGACATTGCCGCCGCCGACATCAGCATCACCCCTGCGCGTAAACGCCAAGTGCTGTTTGGACCGGCGTTTAACCAGGTGCAGTCCATGGTGGTGTTTAACCGCGACAAAAACAGTGAGCCGACTCATGCCAATGCGCTTTTGAATAAACGCATTGTGCTGCCCAAAAGCACCAGTTTTGTTGAACGCATGCGCGAGCTGCAGGCCAAGTATCCGGGCCTGACCTGGAAAGAATCCGACAAAATGAGCTCAGAGCAACTGATTGAAGCCGTGGCACGCAATGAGATCGACTTTACCGTGGCAGACAATCACCTGCTGGCGATCTTGCAATATAACTATCCGCAGCTGGATGCTGGCATGATGCTGGGCCAGGCCGACAAAATCGCCTGGGCGCTAAACAAACTGCATGGCGAACCGCGGCTCAAACAAGTACAGGCTTTTTTCAAGCAGATCGAAAAAAATGGCGTACTGCGCAACCTGGTTGACCGCTATCACGGCCATACCAAACGTTTAAAACCGGTCGATGTGGTTACCTTCCTCACCAAATCGCAAACCTTGCTGCCCAAGTATGTCCGCCTGTTTAAAAACGCGCAGGAAATCACCGACATCGACTGGCGACTGCTGGCCGCGCTCAGCTACCAGGAATCTCACTGGGATAATTACAGCACCTCGCCCACCAATGTACGCGGGCTCATGATGCTCACCGAACAAACCTCCAACATGATGAACGTCACCGACCGGCTAGACCCCAAGCAAAGCGTGATGGCAGGCGCCAAGTTTTTTCTATGGATGAAAGACCGCATTCCCGCACGCATCCCTGAACCTGACCGTACTTTTATGACCCTGGCCGCCTATAACAACGGCGTCGGCCACCTCGAAGATGCCCGCATCATTGCCCAGCGCCTGGGCCTCAATCCCGATAGCTGGGCAGACGTCAAACGCGGCTACCAACTGCTCAATGACCCCACCCACTACGTTAACGCCAAACATGGCTACTGTAGCTGCGGCGCGCCCGTGATCTATACCGAGCTGGTCAGAAGTTACTACCAGATTATGCAAAAATACTTTCCGCCTTACGATCCTGGCGTAGACCCATACAAAATTGCAGACATAAAAATGCCCTGGTTGTTAGCCAGGGCATCATAAAAAATTCAAACCATTAAGTTTTGTTGCACTCAACCACCAAATGGTGTTCTGTTGGCATATAAAAACCATCCCCCGCATCTGGGTGATCGAGCACATGATGTTCCACCAACTTGAAATCACTGGCGCATAGGTCTTTGGCTTTGGTTTTGCACTCCTCTAAACTGCTATTGAATTCACTGCAAGTCAATTTAAAACCTTGTTTACCATTGCCTGCATCAAACGGGGTAGATTGCACGCTGGCGCAAAAAATGAACAATGATAAAGGGATAAAACGTAGTGATGTTTTCATGATCTCAGCTCCTGTTTAACAAATTTCATAGATTTGTCATACCAATGTCATTTTTCTGTGAATGACATATACGTATGTGCTTAGGAATTAAGTAAAGTTGCATGAAATTTTTGTGACATGCAGTTTCTGATAATAAGTACAATTTTCTGAGTCATTGATCGCAACAATTGATGCCATGTAACACATACTAGTTAGGAATAAAAATGCCTTGGCTATCAACCAAGGCATTTTAAAAACAGCGATTGAATCTATTAACTAAGCTGGGTCTTTCCGCCCATATAGGGTTGTAATGCTTTAGGAATATTCACCGTGCCATCAGCGTTCTGGTTATTTTCCAGCACTGCCACCAGTGTACGGCCCACAGCCAGACCAGAACCATTCAAGGTATGCAACAACTCAGGCTTACCATTGGCATTACGGAAACGAGCCTGCAAACGGCGAGCCTGGAAGGCTTCGCAGTTTGAGACAGATGAAATTTCACGGTAGGTATTCTGAGCGGGCAACCAGACTTCGAGGTCATAGGTTTTAGCGGCGCCAAAGCCCATATCGCCTGTACAAAGCGAGACAACACGGTATGGCAGTTCGAGTGCCTGCAAAATCGCCTCGGCATGACCGACCATTTCTTCCAGTGCCTGATAGCTGGTGTCAGGATGCACAATCTGCACCATCTCGACTTTATCGAACTGGTGTTGGCGGATCATGCCTTTGGTATCTTTACCATAAGACCCGGCCTCTGATCGGAAGCATGGGGTATGCGCGGTCAGCTTGATCGGCAAGCTGTCCATGGCGACGATTTCATCCCGCACCGTGTTGGTCAGCGTGACTTCTGAAGTCGGGATCAGGTAGAGCTTGCTGTCATTGTGGGCGGTAGAGAACAAATCCTCTTCAAACTTGGGTAGTTGGCCGGTACCGATCAGGGTTTCGCGGTTGACCATATATGGCGTATAGCACTCGGTATAGCCATGTTTCTCGGTCTGGGTGTCCAGCATAAACTGGGCAATCGCGCGGTGCAGTTTGGCTATCTGGCCCTTCATAAAGGTGAAACGCGCGCCTGAGAGCTTGGCTCCTGTATCAAAATCCAGCCCTAATGGCGCACCGACATCAGCGTGGTCTTTGACGGCAAAGTCAAACTGGCGTGGCGTGCCCCAGCGACGCACTTCGACGTTTTGGGTTTCATCCTGCCCGACCGGCACGCTCTCATGCGGCAGGTTAGGCACGTTTTGCATAAGCGCCAGCATGCTCGCTTGCACTTCATTGAGTTGTGCCTCGGCCGCTTTCAACTCATCGCCCAAACCAGCTACCTCAGCCAGAATCGCACTGGCATCTTCGCCTTTGGATTTGGCGATGCCGATTTGCTTGGAGGCTGCATTGCGTTTGGCCTGCAGGTTTTCGGTATTGGTCTGAATGGTTTTACGGTGGGCCTCGAGCGCTTTAAACTCTTCTGCGGGGAATACAAATTTCCGTGCCGCCAGACGGGCAACCACGTTATCCAAATCATTTCTAAGCTGTTGAATGTCTAACATTATTTTTTCGCTTTGCTTTTTAAGTATTGCTGATCAAGGTCTTTAAGTTGATTGAGTTTCTCGCTTATTTTACCTTCCAATCCACGCGGTGTGGGCTGGTAAAATTGTGGCGGATCCATGTCATCAGGGAAGTATTGTTCGCCTGCGGCGTAAGCACCAGGTTCATTGTGCGCATAGCGGTATTCTTTGCCATAGTCGAGCGCTTTCATGAGTTTGGTGGGCGCATTTCTCAAATGCAAGGGCACGTTACGGGACTTGTCTTGCGCCACAAACGCCTTGGCCTGATTGTAGGCCATATAGCCTGCATTACTTTTAGCTGCTACGGCCAGGTAAATCACGGCTTGCGCCAGCGCCAGCTCGCCTTCTGGGCTACCCAACCGCTCAAACGTCAAAGCGGCATCATTGGCAATCTGCATGGCGCGTGGATCAGCCAATCCAATGTCTTCCCAAGCCATGCGGATAATGCGACGGGCTAGATACAGTGGCTCAGCGCCGCCATCGAGCATGCGCATGAGCCAGTACAAGGCGGCATCCGGATTGGAGCCGCGCACGGATTTGTGCAGGGCAGAAATCTGGTCATAGAAGGCTTCACCGCCTTTATCAAAGCGGCGCAGCTTGCTAGCCATGGTGGACTGCAAAAAGGATTCATCTATGCGATCGACTTTGGCTGCAATGGCGCCGTTAAACAGGCCTTCAGCAAAATTAAGCAGGCGTCTGGCGTCGCCATCGGCATAGGCGAGCACCTGTTCTTGCACCGCCTCATCTAGGGCAACAGCAGGTGCGACTTTTAAGCGCGCACGCTCAAGTAATTGCGCCAGCTCGTCTTCATTAAGTGCATTGAGTACAAACACCTGCGCCCGGCTCAGCAACGCGCTATTGACTTCAAATGAGGGGTTTTCGGTGGTGGCACCAATAAAGGTGATCAGGCCACTTTCGACGTAAGGCAAAAACGCATCCTGCTGCCCTTTGTTAAAGCGGTGAACTTCATCGACAAACAGAATGGTATTGCGACCCATTTGTTGCAAGGTGAGTTCTGCACGCTCAACAGCTTCGCGGATATCTTTAATGCCGGATAGGACGGCAGAGAGCGGCACAAATTCGGTATCGGCGGTTTGCGCAATCAGGCGCGCCAATGTGGTTTTACCCACCCCGGGGGGGCCCCATAAAATCATCGAGGGCAACTTGCCGGATTCAAATGCGCGTCGCAACGGCTTGCCCTCACCGAGCAGGTGGGTTTGCCCGACCACTTCAGACAATGTTTTTGGTCGTAGCTGCTCAGCAAGTGGAATACTGGAGGGAGTTTGCGGTTCAAACAGGGATGACATGATGATTCTGGCGCGGTCTACTGGCTACTCGCCAACGACATCCACCCCTTTGGGCACAGTAAACAGAAACTGGTTGGCGTTGAGGTTGGGATTCACTTCCACGTTTGAAAACACGATATGCGTGCTTTGACCAAACGCATCCACCAGCCGCATTTCAGCCAGCTTGCCCTGGCTGAAGGAAATGATCACCACCTGAAAACCACTGTCTTTTTGAATTGGCTTAGCCTGTACGCGTTGCAAGCCCTCAAAATCGAGCAAGCGCGTGAGACGGAAGCTCTCTTCGACATTAGGACCACCTGCCAGCAAAGCCGCGGGACTGGTGCCTAATACTTTATCTACCGTACGCAGCGTGACTTGCTGCAAGTCGACATCAAACAAAAACACCTGTCGGCCATCGCTGATGATTTGCTGCTCGTAAGGCTTTTGATAATCCCAGCGGAATTTGTTGGGCCGCTGCAATAGCATGGTGCCGTTGACTTCTTGCAGCTTGCGACCTTTCTGGTCAAACACGGTCTGCTTGAAGTTGGCGCGCATGGCGTGCGTGCTCTGGTAGAACTGCTTTAAATCATCGATGCCATCGGCAAATGCCGTTGAAATGAGACATACGCTACATAACGCCAGCAGCACTCGGGTAAATACTTTATTCATGATCTCCTCCGGCTTTCACTAATACCTCACGGTTGCCATTACTTTGCATGGCAGAGACCAGTCCGGCACGTTCCATATCTTCGATCAGGCGGGCAGCGCGGTTGTAGCCTATGCGCAATTGACGCTGCACCGATGAGATCGAGGCGCGGCGTGTTTTGAGCACAATCGCCACCGCTTCATCATACAGCGGGTCTTTTTCGCCGCCCGCACTGGCCTCGCCACCACCCAGACTATCCAGGTCGCCGCCTTCGGTCTCATTGGTGAGAATGCCTTCAATGTAGTTTGGTTCGCCTTGCGCCTTGAGGAAGTTAACCACGTTATGCACTTCGCCATCACTGACGAATGCACCATGAATCCGTTGCGGATAGCCGCTGCCGGGCGGCAGATACAGCATATCCCCCTGGCCGAGCAAAGTTTCGGCGCCCATTTGGTCGAGAATCGTACGCGAGTCTATCTTGCTCGAGACCTGGAATGCCACGCGTGTGGGCACGTTGGCTTTAATCAGGCCGGTAATCACGTCCACCGACGGGCGTTGCGTTGCCAACACCAGATGAATGCCTGAGGCACGGGCTTTTTGCGCCAAGCGTGCAATCAGTTCTTCTACCTTTTTGCCCACCACCATCATCAAGTCAGCCAGCTCATCAATCACAACGACAATCAATGGCATTTCATCGAGTGGCTCCGGCTCGTCCGGTGTCAAACTAAATGGATGTGGGATCGAAGTACCCTGTTTTTTCGCATCGACAATTTTCTGGTTATAGCCAGCCAGGTTACGCACACCCAGCGTAGACATCAGTTTATAGCGACGCTCCATCTCGGCCACACACCAGTTGAGAGCATTGGCGGCCTGGCGCATATCGGTCACCACCGGCGCCAACAAGTGCGGAATGCCTTCATATACAGACAATTCCAGCATTTTCGGGTCAATCAGGATCATGCGAACGCGGCTGGCTTCCGCTTTGTACAACAAGCTCAAAATCAGCGCATTAATCGCTACCGACTTACCAGAACCGGTGGTCCCCGCTACCAGCACATGCGGCATTTTCGCCAGGTCGGCCACAATCGGCTTGCCGGCAATGTCTTTACCCATGGCAATCGCGAGCGGCGAATTTAAATCGGCATAAGCCTGGCTACCCATAATCTCGGTGAGTGACACGATCTGGCGTTTGGGGTTAGGGATTTCAAGCCCCATATAGCTTTTGCCAGGAATCGTCTCGACCACCCGCACGCTAATCACGGACAAGGCTCGCGCCAAATCTTTAGACAGGTTAGTGATCTGGCTGCCTTTCACACCGGGTGCCGGATCCAGCTCATAGCGCGTAATCACCGGCCCGGGTTGCGCAGTGACCACCTTAACCTCGATGCCAAAATCCATGAGCTTGCGCTCAATCAGGCGCGAAGTGAAGTCCAAAGTTTCTGCCGATTGCAACTCCACCGACTGGTTAGGCGCATCCAGCAAATGCAACGGTGGCAGGCCTTCCTGCTCTATGGCCTCAAACAACACTGCCTGTTTCTCTTTGACCACGCGCTCGCTTGGCGCGATGGCAACCTCAGGCACAGTAATCTCCACCGGCTTGCGGTCTTCAATGCGCTTGCGTTCCGCCTCGACAAACTCTTCACGCGCCTGCAACACCTGACGGCCGACTTGACGGTCTTGCCAGTCCTGATATTTCAATACGCTCCATTGGTAAAATTGAATGACCCACTCACCGAGCCGTTCGCTCATGGTGATCAGCGACCAGCCGGTAAACAGGCTAAAGGCCGTAGCAAATAACACCAGCAACAACATGGTAGATACGGCAAAACCAAACATATTGCGCAGGAGATGGTCGATGCCGCTACCGATCACCCCACCCTGCTTGAGTGGAAAATCAGCAGGTAAACTCACCAGATGCCCAGACTCCAGGGCTGCAGAGGCAAGCAGCATCAAGGCAAACCCTACTGCATTCAACCACCAATCCTGCTTTTCAGCCGCATTCTGGTGCAGCCGCTGATACATGAGCCACACCACAAAAAAAGCCAACACCACAAACCACCAGGAAGAAAATCCAAACAGAGACAGAAAAATATCGGCCATCCAGGCGCCTACCGTGCCGCCTGCATTGTGAATGCGGTCACTCTCCCCCACCGCGTGCGTCCAGCCTGGATCTTCATGCGAGTAAGTCAGTAAAATCACCGCCAAAAAAACACCGAGTGCCGCCAGCGCAATCCAGGCAACTTCACGGATAAGCTTGGCGTCGCGCAGCTGTTTTTCCGTCGAGACTTTTTCCAGACGGACATTAGCGGCTTTTTTCTTATTAAAAAACAATATGTTGTCTCTTTCTCTGCAAGAGTGAACTTAAATGATTATAGCAAAATCAAATTGCAGACAGGGGAACGAGGTTCTAAAATACCCTAATCACTCACAAGGAGAGCTCATGGATATCGGAATTAACAATGAAAACCGCCAGGAAATCGCGCAAGGCTTGTCCAAGCTGCTGGCAGACACTTACACGTTATATCTCCAAACGCACTATTTTCATTGGAACGTCACTGGCCCGATGTTCAATACCTTGCATTTGATGTTTGAAACACAATACACCGAGCTCGCATTGGCCGTAGACCTGGTGGCTGAGCGTATCCGTTCACTGGGCGTGTATGCGCCAGGCACTTACGCACAATTCTCCAAGTTGACTTCCATTGAAGAAACCGTGGACGTGCCTAAAGCCAACGATATGATCAGCGAACTTGTGGCTGGTCACGAAGCGGTTTGCCGCACAGCACGTAGCGTGTTCCCGGCAGCCGACAAAGCCTCCGACGAAGCCACGGCTGACTTGCTAACCCAGCGCCTGCAGGTTCATGAAAAGACAGCTTGGATGCTAAGAAGCTTGTTGGAAAAATAATTCCGAGCAGTCTTTCAGTGTAGGCTAACCTGCTGGTGATATCGGAACTAAAAAACTGAATGGATGTTACGTAGCTTATTAGAAAAATAAGCTACGGATGCAGTCTTTCGTTGTAGGCTCACTCGGCGTAGCCGATGTTAAGCAAAGCGGCCTAAGCCAAAAAACTGCTTGGATGCTAACAAGCTTGCTGAAAAAATCTTTATATATTGATCACTTGACTGGAATATGACCATTTAAAAATCGATGGTCATCCCCATCTGAATAAAAATAACCTTCCTGAATGGAATTTTCACCATGGCAACTAAACACGCCCGTTTAATGATTCTTGGCTCCGGCCCTGCCGGGTATACGGCAGCCGTCTATGCGGCTCGCGCCAACCTTAACCCGGTTTTAATCACTGGTCTCGCGCAAGGTGGCCAGCTCATGACCACAACTGAAGTCGATAACTGGCCTGCAGATGCCAACGGCGTCATGGGTCCGGAACTGATGGCGCGCTTTCAGCAACATGCCGAGCGCTTTAACACCGAGATGATTTTTGACCACATTCATACCACCCATCTCACAGAAAAACCGATTCGTTTGGTGGGCGACAGTGGCGAGTACACCTGCGATGCGCTAATTATTGCAACAGGCGCTTCTGCCAAATACCTGGGCCTGCCCAGCGAAGAAGCGTTTGCGGGCAAAGGCGTGTCCGCCTGTACCACCTGTGACGGCTTCTTCTACCGCAACCAGGAGGTCGCCGTAGTGGGTGGCGGCAACACTGCAGTGGAAGAAACGCTTTATCTGGCAAACATTGCCAGCAAGGTCACCCTGGTTCACCGCCGTGACAAATTCAAGGCTGAAGCCATTTTGGTAGACAAGCTGATGGAGCGCGTGAAAGAAGGCAAAGTGGTGCTGGAAACCTTCCAGACGCTGGATGAAGTGCTCGGTGACAACACGGGCGTGACGGGTATGCGGCTGAAAGACGTCAATTCTGGCACCACCAAAGACATTCCCCTCAAAGGCGTGTTTATTGCCATTGGTCACCAGCCGAATACGCAAATCTTTGAAGGCCAGCTGGAGATGGAGGGTGGTTATATCGTCACCCAGGCAGGCCGCCAGGGCAATTTCACAGCCACCAGCATCCCCGGTGTATTTGCTGCGGGCGATGTGCAAGACCATATTTACCGCCAGGCAGTCACCAGTGCCGGCACCGGTTGTATGGCTGCGCTAGATGCCGAGCGCTATCTGACCAGTCTGGAATAAATCCAGCAGCAATCGTGAAGAAGCGCACCCCGGTGCGCTTTTTTATTTTAAAATCGGGTTATGTCACAAGAACACCCGGACAACGATGAAAATGATGTGTCACTGTTTTACGAAGCAGTCAAAGGCGCACGTCCGGTCAAAACCAACCGCGTTTCCCATGCGCCAAAAAAACCCAAACCGATTCCGCGCCAACTGATCCGCGATGAAAAACAGGCACTGATCGATTCGCTCAGCGACCACTACATCCCTGCCTACGAACTCGAAAGCGGCGAAGAATTGCTGTATTTGCGCGAAGGCCAATCGCCGATGGTGTTAAGCAAACTGCGCCGTGGTCATTGGGTGGTGCAAGCGCATATCGACTTGCATGGCCTGATCAGTGATGAGGCCAGGGTCACAGTCTCCGAATTTATTGCCGGCTGTAAAAAACGTGGGCTGCGTTGTGTACGCATCGTGCATGGCAAAGGCCTGGGCTCGCGCAATAAAGAGCCTGTGCTTAAACACAAATTACGCAACTGGCTCATGCAAAAGGATGAAGTGATTGCCTATGCCCAGGCACGGGCCAATGATGGCGGCAGCGGGGCCGTGATCGTCTTGCTCAAAGCATAAACGCGCTGCCATCTCTGGCAACGCGTGATCGGGCTCAATCAAAAAATTACCAATATTGGGGAGATGGATGGTGGCGCGGACCATGTCCTCTCATGGCGGCTGGACGGTAGACTGGTGCTGGCATCGGCTGTACCTGTGCGACATTTGGCCTCACCATCACAGCCACTTCCAGCGTTGGGCCGGGATCGCGGTCCATCATGGTAGCGTATTGCCGGCCCTGATATTCATAATTCACCAGATAGCCCGTGGTCACGGTTTGCCACTGGTCCACCATCACACATTGCTGCACGGGGCGGGTGACAACACGTTCATTGCCATAGGGATTCTGGTTGTCCACGCGGTCACCGACAATGGCGCCTACCCCGGCACCAACAGCAGCCGCTGCGACACGGCCACCACCCCGGCCTATGGTGCTGCCCAGCAAACCACCTGCCACGCCACCAATAATGGCGCCGGTGTTAGATCGCGCTGGCGCCTGATAAACACTTTCACTGATGTATTCAGTGCGGCACTCCTGACGTGGCTGATTGACTTGTTGTACCTGGGGCGCCACAGACAGCACCCGCGCCCGGTCTATATATTCGGCATCGGCAAATGCAGCCTGGCTGGCCAGCAACATCCAGGCACTGATTGCGATAGTTTTACGCACGTTGTTTCTCCTCTCAACATTCACACTGCATGTGGCAGTTGAGATTGATAACGTGCAGGCTGTTCAGTGCGATGACGCACAGACAGGACGCCGTGAGCGAAATTTTGTATCAGCGTGGATACAAGCAGGTTATTGATTGCTATTGGCCAGCTTGAGTAACTCGCCGCGTTGCTGGATTTCAATCACGCCGAGTCCCATGGTCAACCAGCCTTTTTGTTCCAGGCGCTTAAGCTGGCGGCTGATGACTTCACGCGCGGTGCCCAATTCGTCAGCGATCTGCTGATGGGTGCGCTGTATGGTGTTATTGCCCATGTCCAGCAACCACTTGGCCAGGCGTGCATCCAGCGTCTGAAAAGCAACTTCATCCAGCAACACAATGAGGTCGCTGATCAGTGCGCCGTAGTTCTGCATGACGTACTGCCTGAACACCGGCGAATCAATCATGAGTTTATGAAAAATGGCTTCCGGGATAATCACATCCTGAATGTCATCTTCAACCACGGTAGAGGCCGGATATTGGCTGTTGCCTAACAGGCAAGTCGTCGTGATCACACAGGTTTCACCGGCACCCACGCGATAAAGCACGATTTCACGCCCGCTGGCTGACATTTTATAAACGCGCGAGCGCCCTTTTAAACGCAGCACATAGCCGCCGCAATGGTCACCTTCGCGATAGCCAATCGCACCAACCGGCGCCTCTACAATGCGCGCATACTGCGAAACCAGTTTTTTTGCAGAGTCTTCCAATGCTTCCAGTTCTGGAAACAGACTGATCCATCCTAATGATTGCATCATCCCAATATCCCCATTCGTTCATTTTTTTGCTTGTCATACCTGCATGACAGCCACTTTTTTATGTACTGCACTTTATCACAGTTTGATTTGCATCCCTGTTTCAGATGGATTTGGCATGTGAACGTGCGATGGCAACTTGGTAGAGGTCGAGGGTCATCGTCATATGATTGACCGCAAGCTTGCCCAAAAAATATGCAAATTGGATTAAGTTGATAACGCACCCCGTCAGTCCATCATCCGCAACACACAAAAAGTCATGCCCAGATAAGTGTTAAAGCGTACACAATCTGTGACAACAGGTTTATGATTGAATTTCAACGTACAAAGAAAATAAAAATATAAATGATTATGCAAGGGGTAATATGCAAACTTCAGAAATTGCGGTGGATCTGTTTGATCAGCTAAGGGCCTCGGCCGATCAAGCCAGTCAGTTAATGAAGGCCATGGCCAATACAGACCGTTTGATGCTGTTGTGCCAACTGTCACAAGGCGAAAAATCCGTCAGTGAATTAGAAGCCTGCCTGAATCTCAGGCAGCCCAGCTTGTCACAACAGTTAACCGTGTTGCGCGAAGCGCAGCTGGTGACCACCCGCCGCGAAGGTAAAAACGTGTTTTACCGCATAGGCAGCCCCGCCGCGCTTGCGGTGATCCAAGTGTTACACCACGAGTTTTGCAAATAATCCGGCGGGGACCATGCATCATTGCCGAGGACGTCACGATGAATCTCAAACAAATCGACCAACATTACAGTATCAGCGACCAACTCACGCCTGAAGATTTAAATGCGCGGGCTGTGCAAGGCACGACCTTGGTGGTCAACTTCAGGCCTGATGGCGAGGGCGGCGAATCGCAGCCTGTCAGCCAGGCCTTGGCCTCGCAAGCAGCAGCGCTAGGCATAGCCTATGCGTACATCCCGGTAGTCCCCAACCAGATCTCAACCGAGCATGTGGCTCAACTGCAAACCTTGCTGACCAGCCACCCGGGACCCGTCGTCGGCTTTTGCCGTACTGGCAACCGGGCCAATCAAGTCTACCAACTGGCCTTGCAGTCGCCCGCTGTGGCTGCCCAAAGCAAACCTGCTTGTTGCGGTGGATCAGCTGAGACCAAAGAGGGCTTACTGGATAAAGTCAAAGGCTGGTTCAAAGAATAAAATCAATAAGAGAAGACGGTTTCACACCATGCAAAAAAATAACTTTGATATTGTGATTGTCGGTGGTGGCGCGGCGGGTTGTGCTATGGCTGCCAGCCTGAAAAAACGCGATAACACACTTGCGATTGCCATTATTGAGCCGGCAGCGCAGCATTATTACCAGCCAGCCTGGACCTTAGTCGGCGCGGGCGAGTTTGACGCAGCGAATACGGTACGCCCCATGGCTGAATTCATCCCGCACGGTGTCACCTGGCTACACGCGGCAGCGACCGGCTTTATGCCTGAAGAAAAACACGTTGTCACTGACCGCCTGGGCAAGATTCAATATCAACAACTGGTGGTTGCCGCAGGCCTTAAACTGCATTGGGAGGGCATTAAAGGTTTGCCAGAAACGCTGGGCAAACATGGGGTGACCTCAAACTACCGCTTTGACCTAGCGCCTTACACCTGGCAACTGGTGCAGCAATTACAGTCGGGCAAAGCCCTGTTCACTCAGCCCCCCATGCCAATCAAATGTGCAGGCGCACCGCAAAAAGCGCTCTATCTTTCTTGTGCAGAATGGTTGGCGCAGGGTCGGCTAGGCCAGATCAAGGCCTCGTTTTACAGTGCCGCACCCGCTTTGTTTGGCGTGAAAGAGTATGTGGAGCCGCTGATGCAGTATATCCGTCGCTATCAGGTGGATTTGCATTTGAATAGCACGCTGGTAGAAGTGGACGGCCCCAACAAAACCGCCTGGTTTAATATCAAGGATGCCGACGGCAACGTGCAGCGCATCAGCGAAACGTTTGACATGCTGCATGTGGTGCCGCCACAAACGGCGCCCGACTTTATCAAGCAAAGCCCGTTAGCGAATGCGGATGGCTGGGTGGAAGTCGATCAGCACAGTTTGCAACATGTGCGCTATCCAGATATTTTCGGCGTGGGTGACTGCACCAACACCCCCAATGCCAAAACCGCAGCGGCAGCTCGCAAACAAGTGGTCATTGCCGCAGAAAACCTGTTGGCGGCGCGGGCGGGCCTGGCACTGCCCTCGCGTTATGACGGTTATGGTTCCTGCCCGCTGACGGTTGAAAAAGGCAAAATCATCCTGGCAGAATTTGGCTATGGTGGCAAAATTGTCCCTACCTTCCCTTGGGATTCAACCAAAGCCCGCCGTTCTGCCTGGTGGCTCAAGAAATACCTGTTACCAAAGGTCTATTGGCACCTGATGCTGAAAGGTCGCGAATGGCTGGCCAGATGCGGGGCGTGTGGCTAGCACGCACGCCCAAATTAACGTTGAGCTTTGCTGGCGAGAAACTGCTTAAGCCATTGCAAGGTGAGGGCCACACCAAAGCCATTCACCTCACTGGCGACCGCACCCAAACCGTCCTTGTGTGTATAAGACGATAAGTCTATGTGGCACCAATCGACCTCATGCTCGATAAACTTGCCTAAAAACCGCGCGGCAAGCATATGGTCCGCATCACTGTCCATGGTGCACTGCTTGATGTCGGCAATATCGCTGTCCAACTCGCTGTCGTAATCTTCTGCATATGGAAACGCCACCACTCGCTCGCCACTCTCAGTACCGGCCTCGACCATCTGCTGCGCCAGGCTGGGCTGGTTGGCAATAATGCCGCTCATGCGCGACCCCAGCGCAGTTTGCATGCTGCCGGTGAGTGTGGCGTAATCAAGGATGACATCCGGTTTGCTGCGGCTGGCCAGAGTCAGGGTGTCAGCCAGCACCATACGGCCTTCGGCATCGGTATGCACGATTTCGATGGTCATGCCATTGAGCGCCGTGACGACATCATTTTGCTTGTAAGCATTGGGGCCAATATGGTTTTGCGCCAGCGCCAGCCAGCAGTCCACATTCACAGCCAACTGTTGTGCGCTAATCGCCTGCAACACGCCAACCGCCACCGCGCTGCCGTTCATGTCCTGATGCATGCCTTGCATATATTTGGCCGATTTCAAATTATGGCCGCCGGTATCAAAGCAAATGCCCTTGCCCACCAGCGCCAGCGTTTTTTTCGCCTGCGGATGGCGATAGCTCAACCTCACAATCGCGGCATCCTGCGGCTCCGATCCTTGCGCGACGGCCACAAAAGCACCTGCGCCCAACGCCCTTAGCCTATCAATATCAAACGCCTCATATTGCCACCCTTTTTCGCTGGCCATCGATTGTAAGCACTGCTGATACAGCGATGGCGTCAACATATTGGGCGGCGTCATCGTCAACGCGCGGCAGACGGTATTGCCAGCGACCACAGCGGTGACCTCTTCCGTCCAGTCCAGGGCATCGACACCAAACAGGCCAATTTCACGTAAGGACTGACCCTTGTGCTTTTTCTTGAGCACCGGCAAAGCTTGTGCATTCACCAGCGTGACATACGCCGCCTGCCGGGCGAGCGCGGTGGCCTGTTTTTTTGCATACACACCAATGGCGATGCGCGCAGGATGCTCCTCCAGCAACGGCTTCACCGCGCTGCGTAACAGGCTATTCAACGCAAAACGAGGACTACTGGCCTCGACCTGTACCAGACTCACCAGGCGGCCATCTGGCCATTCAAGCGTGACCGGCTTTTGTGCTAAATCAGCGGCAGTGAGGCCAGCCCGCGCCAGTTTTGCGGCTAATGCTTCACCAAATGGCAGGGTAGAAAAGTATTTTTCTTCAAATACCAGCAAAATATGCTTCGCAAATGCGGACAACACGGTTGAATTGACTTCAGAATTTTGGGACCACTCGATGCGCATACAGTCAGAAAACACTCTTATATAAAATATTAAATAAACGTAGCAAAAGCCAGTAGACAAGCGTGTCTAGCTGATGCAAAACTTGACCAAAAGCGTCAAAAAAGAGACACTTACAGCTAATTGATAGCTTGCTGAGACTCATCACTTGAGTGCAGCAACGTGATACCATAAAAGTAGTGTCCAATTTCGGAATCCCTTCTTGGTAATCAACACTTTCTCAGCTCTAGGCATTGCTCGAAGCTAGATTATACGCATAGCGACTTAAAACTCGGAGAATCCTCACGCATGGCAACGCATTCGCAAGCACACCTCAATGAAACAGACGCACAAGAAACCCAGGAGTGGTTAGAAGCCCTCAGCGCAGTCATTGAGAATGAAGGGCCAGAACGTGCCCACTTTCTGTTGGAAGCAATGATTGATCAGGCCCGCCGTTCTGGCGGCCATTTGCCTTACAAAGCGACCACCGCTTATGTGAATACCATCCCCACCCACTTGCAGGCTAAACTTCAAGGCGATCCCTAGATGGAGCGCCGTATCCGCGCCCTGATTCGCTGGAATGCGATCATGACCGTGTTGCGTGCCAATGAAAAATCCCCCGGCATTGGCGGTCACATCGCCAGCTTCCAGTCGGCAGCCACTTTATATGATGTGGGCTTTAACCACTTTTTCCGTGCAGCCAACGAGAGCTTTGGCGGCGACTGTGTGTATTTCCAGGGCCACTCCTCGCCAGGTGTGTACGCACGTGCCTTCCTTGAAGGCCGCATCACTGAAGAGCAGATGGATAACTTCCGTCAGGAAACCGGTGGCAATGGCCTGTCCAGCTACCCGCACCCCTGGCTGATGCCTGACTTCTGGCAGTTTCCTACCGTGTCCATGGGTTTAGGCCCATTGGCCGGGATTTACCAGGCACGTTTCCTCAAGTACCTGCATAACCGTGGCATTGCCGATACCTCAGACCGCAAAGTCTGGGTATTCTGTGGCGATGGCGAGATGGATGAGCCAGAATCACAAGGCGCGATCTCGCTGGCGGCGCGTGAAGGTCTGGATAACCTGATTTTTGTCATTAACTGTAACTTGCAGCGCTTGGATGGCCCGGTACGCGGCAACGGCAAGATTATTCAGGAATTGGAATCCAACTTCCGCGGCGCGGGCTGGAACGCGATCAAGGTCATTTGGGGTTCTTACTGGGATCCGCTGCTGGCCATGGATAAAGACGGCCTTCTGCGCAAACGCATGGAAGAGTGCGTGGACGGTGAATACCAGAACTTTAAACAAAAAGGCGGCGCCTATACCCGCGAGCATGTCTTTGGCAAATATCCAGAACTGCGTGAAATGGTGGCTGCGATGTCAGATGCCGACATCTGGCGACTGAACCGTGGTGGTCATGATCCGCACAAAGTATTTGCGGCTTACCAGGCTGCAGTGACTCATAAAGGTCAACCCACCGTTATCCTCGCCAAAACTGTTAAAGGTTATGGCATGGGCGAAGCCGGCGAAGGCCAGAATACCACCCACCAGCAAAAGAGCATGGACATTGCCTCACTGAAGGCGTTCCGTGACCGCTTTGACCTGCCATTGACCGATGAACAGGTAGAAAACCTGTCTTACTACCGTCCGGCGGAAGACAGCCCGGAAATCAAGTACATGATGGAGCGCCGCGCAGCTTTAGGTGGCTTTGTACCTAGCCGCCGCCGTAAAGGTAACGAGCTAACCGTGCCTGAACTGTCCGCGTTTGAAAATATGCTGGGCGCCACCGGTGACCGTGAAATCTCCACCACTATGGCCTTTGTGCGTATCTTATCTACGCTGGTGCGTGACAAACAAGTCGGCAAATATGTGGTGCCTATCGTGCCGGATGAAGCGCGTACGTTTGGCATGGAAGGCATGTTCCGTCAATTAGGCATTTACTCTTCTGTCGGCCAGTTGTATGAGCCACAAGATTCTGACCAAGTGATGTTCTACAAGGAATCACAAAGCGGCCAGATTTTAGAAGAAGGCATTAACGAAGCCGGCTCTTTTGCCAGCTGGCTGGCCGCGGCGACGTCTTACAGCGTCACTGGCACCCAGATGATTCCGTTCTACATCTACTACTCCATGTTTGGCTTCCAGCGTATTGGCGACTTTGCCTGGGCCGCGGGCGACAGCCGTGCCCGTGGTTTCTTGCTGGGCGCGACTGCTGGCCGTACCACCCTCAACGGTGAGGGCTTGCAACATGAAGACGGCCATAGCCACTTGATGTCAGCGACCATTCCTAACTGTATCTCCTACGATCCTACCTTTGCTTACGAGCTGGCTGTGATCATCCAAGAAGGCATGCGCCGCATGGTACAAAATCAGGAAGATGTGTATTACTACATCACCCTGATGAACGAAAACTATAGCCATCCGGCTATGCCAGAAGGCAGTGCCGAGGGCATCCTCAAAGGCATGTACAGCTTCAGCAAGTCGAAAACCAAAGGCCCGAAAGTACAATTGATGGGTTCCGGTGTGATTCTGCGTGAAGTGATTGCTGCCGCCGAGTTGCTGGAACAAGACTGGGGCGTGTCTGCGGATGTTTGGAGTGTGACCAGCTTTACCGAGCTGCGTCGCGACGGTATTGACGCCGAGCGTCACAACCTGCTGCATCCAGAAGCCAAACCTAAACTGAGCTATGTTGAAGCCTCGCTGCAAAAAGCAGAGGGCCCTGTGATTGCCTCTACGGATTACATGCGCAGCTTTGCCGACCAGATTCGTCCATTTGTACCCAACAGATTCGTGACCCTGGGTACAGACGGTTACGGTCGCTCTGACTCCCGTGAAGCCCTGCGCAGCTTCTTTGAAGTTGACCGTTACTATGTGACGCTGGCCGCACTGAAAGCCCTGGCGGACGACGGCAAACTGCCAGCCAGCAAGGCCGCCGAAGCCATTAAAAAATACAATATCGACATTAGTCGTGCCAACCCGGCTACGATCTAAGGTCACGACATAAGGAACATACACAATATGTCTATCAAAGAAGTACTGGTGCCGGATATCGGCAACTTTGACAGCGTCGACGTCATTGAAGTCCTGGTCAGCGTCGGTGACACCGTCGCCAAGGAAGATTCATTAATCACCGTAGAGTCTGACAAAGCCTCTATGGATATCCCCTCCTCGCTGTCTGGCGTGGTCAAGGAAATTCACATCAAAGTGGGCGACAAAACCAAGCAAGGCGCCCTGATTCTGACACTGGATACCGCTGGCGAAGCGGCACCGGCAGAAAAAGTGGCCCCGCAGCCGACCGCCACACCCGTAGTGGCTACTGTAACGGTGGATGAAGCCAAGGTTGCGATTCCTGAGCCTACCCGCCCGGTGGCTGAAGTTCCCCAAGTCATCCAGCCGCAAGCCACGCCTAACCCGGTGGCTGCCAGCACGGTAGCCAGCAGCGGCAAACTGGCACATGCCAGCCCGTCTGTCCGCAAGTTTGCGCGTGAACTGGGGGTGAGCCTGTCACTGGTGAAAGCCAGCGGCCCTAAAAACCGTATTTTGCAAAGTGATGTACAAGCCTACGTCAAAGGCGAACTGTCTAAACCACGCTCTGAAAGCATGAGTACTAGCGGTGGTTTAAGCACTTTGCCAATGCCAGTCATTGATTTCAGCCAGTTCGGCAATATTGAGACCAAACCGCTTTCCCGCATCAAGAAGCTGTCTGGCGCCAACTTGCACCGCAACTGGGTCACCGCTCCGCATGTAACACAGTTTGATGAGGCTGATATTACCGACCTCGAAGACTTCCGTAAGTCCATGCTGGCCGAAGCCGAGAAGCGTGGCGTGAAATTGACTTTGCTGGCTTTTCTGATGAAAGCAGTGGTCAACGCCCTGCGTACTTACCCTAACTTTAACGCCTCCTTGTCCCCTGAAGGCGATAGCTTGATCCTCAAGCAGTATTACAATATTGGCTTCGCCTGCGATACACCGGACGGCCTGGTCGTGCCTGTGGTACGTGATGTGAACCAGAAAGACGTGATGGACATTGCACGTGACCTGGCGGACCTGTCTGCCAAGGCCCGTGAACGCAAGCTGAAAGTTGAGGAAATGCAAGGCGGCTGCTTTACCATTTCAAGCCTCGGTGGCATTGGCGGCACCATGTTTACGCCGATTATCAACTGCCCTGAAGTCGCGATTCTGGGGGTTTCCCGCGCGGCCATGCAGCCGGTGTACAACAAAGACACGGGCGGCTTTGACCCACGCCTGATCATGCCGTTGTCATTGTCATACGATCACCGCGTCATCGACGGCGCCGACGGCGCACGCTTCACCAGCCATCTGCGTGTGATGCTGAGTGATGTGAGACGCTTGTTGCTCTAATTTTAGACGAGTAAACACACAAAGGGCGCTTTCAGCGCCCTTTGTTGTTTTAAGCCATGTGCATCGGCTGCATAAAGTCTCCGGTCACTATCCTCGCCTTATCAGCTACAGGCCATTGGTAGAGGTAAATCCATACTGGCTCAAGCAGCTGATCGTCTATCGTGAGAATCTGTGTTTTAACCCGTTGATATTCGGCGGGTTGTGGATGCCGGGCACTGCATTCTTCATACTCATCCAGCATGGTCAACACACTTTGCGTATCTCGCAGGCGATATACCTCTCCATATACACGATGACAGTGGTCGTTAGAAGCCACAACGCCAGGATAGAAGCTGATCTGATACATCAGCCCCTGAAACCAGCCATAGGCGACAAAATCAGCCTGCTGAGCCAGATACAACGCCATCGCATTAGTATTGCCCTGACGCAGGGTGCCATAGACAAACAATAAATCATTCATGCTGCGATATTAACTGCGTTTAATGCGCTGATCCATGGTCAGCCTGCATCAGGTCTTGCCTAAATTATTTAAATTCGTAATTTGCAGTCAGTAACAACATTTGCGGGTCACCGGTAAAACAAACGGATTGGCTGGAGCAGCCAGCAATGTAGCGTTTATTGGCCAGATTTTTGCCGTTGAGTGCAAAACGCCATGCGTCTCGTGTGTAATAAATGCCCGCATCAAACAAGGTGTAGTCGGGAACATCAAATGTGTTGGTCTCATTGCCCGCTTGTTTACCGATATGACGCACCCCTGCTCCGACGCTTAAGCCAGGCAGAATTGCACTCAGATTGTAATTAAGCCAGGCATTCGCCATATGATTTGCGACCAGAATGGGCCGCTTGCCCAGATTAGTCGAGTTGCTTTTGGTCACTTCCGCATCAATGTAGGTATAGCTGGCGACCAGGTTGAGATCATCAGTCACTTGTCCCGTCGCCTCCCACTCAAAACCGCGGTGGCGCTGTTCGCCTGTTTGCACACTAAAGCTGGCACCATTAACCGGATCATTGGTGGTCACATTTTGCCGCTTTAACTCATACACAGAGAAGGTTGTGGAAAAACGCTGATCAGGAGAGGCGTACTTAAGACCGGCTTCTTTTTGCTGCCCGGTTTCTGGCACAAAAGGTGTTCCCGCAAAGGTACTCCCAACCAAAGGCACAAACGATTCACTGTAACTGACATAAGGCGACCAGCCATTTTCAAACGCATATAGCAGGCCCAGCTTGCCAGTGGTTTTGTGTGCGTTACTCTGGATATTGATTCCGGTGATCCGGTTCTGATTAATTTCGGAGCGGTCATGACGCAAGCCCAGTTGCAGATTCCAGCCTTCTCCAAATTTAACCAGATCTTGCCAATAAAGGCCCTGCTGAGTCAGCTCATCCGTACCAGTACTATCGGCTTTAGTCACAACATTACCCAGCACTGCTGCAGAATAATTAGGGCTGTAAAGATTTAATGGCGTCACGCTGCGATTGGCATAGTAGCGATTAAGATAGTAACGTATGTTATCAACCCCGAATAACATCTGATGCTTGAACCCAGCCAAATCAAAATTTGCTGCTAATTGGTGATCAATCGTCCACATTTGTGCGGAGAGTTGGCGAATAGAAATTGCTCGTCTGTAGTCTTGCTTGTTAGCTGATAAACCCTGATTACTGGGTTCAGTAAATGTGCCATCAAGATTGAGGGTGTTATAGCGTACGTTTTGCCTAAAACTCAAATGCGCATTAAAAGCATGCGAGAACTCATAACCGAGCAAAGTTTGTTCTGTATCGTAATGGTCCAGGCCGGGCACACCGACAAAACGTTTGAAGGAAATATCGCTATTTATGTTAGGCGAGATGGTGCCATCGGCAGGTAATCCGCGTATCGGCACATAACTGCTCTTTTGATAGCTGGTCAATACCGTCAAACTGGTATTGTCACTGATATCCCAAGTCAGTGAAGGGGCCACATACTGGCGCTTTCTATCGACAAAATCGACCTGGTCATCACTGCTGGCAGTCAAGGCCACCAAGCGGTAACGCAGGGTTTTATCCTGATTCAGCGCATCAGAAATGTCTGCCGTGTATTGCTGTTGCTGATAATTGCCAAAAGCCATGCCAAAACGGGCCATAGGGGTGTCGGTTGGACGCTTGCTGACTAAATTGACAAAGCCGCCCGGACCGGTCTGGCCATAAAGCACAGAAGAAGGCCCTTTAAGCACTTCTACCCGCTCCAGACCGAAAGGCTCAGCTTGTATCCAGGAGAGGTCATACGCCATCCGCATCCCATCTCTGAGCACATAATCACTTTGCACAAAGCCACGAATCGAAAAGTCATCCAGCCCGCGCCGGCCTCGTTGCCCGGCATCCACCCCCGCCACAAAACGTAGCGATTCCGCCAGCGTTTGCACCGCTTGATCGCGCATTTGCTCACTGCTGACCACCGAGATGGATTGGCTGGTTTCGTTAATTGGCAGATCAGTTTTTGTTGCGGTACGTGCCTGACTGGCCCGATATTTTTTAATCGGGGCAGTGGTTGACTCTGCGATTTTGTTTGTTTTGACGGCCACTTCTGGCAAGGTTTGATGGTCGGGCTGCAACGCTTCTGCACTTGCCATGGATGTAGACAAGGTGGCTGCGACCAGGGCCGCGGTCTGGAACTTCATGGATCACTCTCTATATTAAATAATAATCATTATCATTCAACATATTAACATAAATCCAACTAACCACAGCGTAAGCGCTACTTAAATACTTTCCAAGCAATGGTTACAACATCGCCAGTGTCAACCACACGCCCATTATCAAAGAGCTCCCCATCAATCCCGCCAATATCAATCTTGACTGACGCATTTTGGTCCAGAGCAATACACCCGTGATAGACAACACAATCAGCCCACCCGCCAACGTATCAGCCATAAGTACCCAACCCACACTTGCGCCCGTCCCTTTGTGCAGATTGGTCAAAAATCCCCAGGCATTTACCTCTTCCTTGCGTACCAGCGCATATTCATTACCCACCACGTACTCTGCGGTAAGTTTTAGTTGCGGCATACGGAATTCGACTTCCCATTTTTCTGGCTGCGCTAAGGTTTTACCCATAAACCGTGCGGAAGATTTGGTCTTGAATGCAGGCTTGGCCTTCTTTTGAAAAGGCGCATGGTCAATCTCAAATGTCTGTTGCAGGTATCGAACAAAGTCCTGCTTTGTCGCGGTATAAGCAGCGGGGACTGTCAGCTGAATTTCTTTTTGCTCGATTTGAACTGCAGGGATTTTAAGGGTATTGCGGTGATCCAGCAGAATCCCGGTGACGCCAAACAGCAACCCCAGTAATGCTCCCCATAAACCTAACCATCCATGCACCTGTCGTAACCAGCGAATGGTTTTTGCACGTCGGACATTGGCTGAGAGTTGGCGTGGATGTTGCACTAAGCGCTTTCTGAGAATGATGTGAAAATCTCAACCAGCGACAATCGTGTCTTTCGATAAAACATTTCGGGTTGCTATTAATTGAGAATAAGACGCAATTATATCTCAATCAATGCATACCGAAATATTTTTTAGAACAATGAGAATTGTTGTTGAGGCTTAATAGCACGCCCCCAGCTAGGATCAGCAGAGAACAAATCCGTGCGCAAATCAAGCCGCTCGCCTGACATGCCCAATTTCTGGCAACTAAGTTTAAAACGATGCGCCAGCAGGTCGGCAAATATGCCCTCACCACGCATGCGCTGACCAAAACCACTTTGATAGGTTTTACCGCCGCGGCTTTGCTTGATTAAGCTCATGACATGGTCGGCCTTGAGTGGAAAATATTGTTGCAACCACGCCTGGAATAAATCACTTAATTCATGCGGCAAGCGCAAAAACACATAGCCCGCCTTGCGCGCGCCTGCCTGATACGCCTGTTCAAGAATCTTTTCCATATCACAGTCTGTTAAGGCCGGAATCACCGGCGCCACCATCACGCCGGTTGGATTGCCCGCCGCACTCAGTTTACGCAGCGTTTCAAAACGACGCTCAGGCGCGGCTGCCCGCGGTTCAAGCCGTCTGGCAATCTGACGATCTAACGTGGTAATACTCAGATAAATACTGGCCAACCCCTTGGCAGCCATAGGCGCAATCAGGTCAATATCACGCTCAACCAGTGAGGACTTGGTGACCAGGCTAAAGGGATGATTGGCGTCGCTCAGAACCTGAATCACCTGGCGCGTCAGTTGATATTCACGCTCTATGGGTTGGTAGCTGTCCGTATTCATACCGATGGCAATCGGCGCACATCGGTATTTGGGGTGTGCCAATTCCTTTTTCAGGAGCTCGGCAGCCTCCGCCTTCATGAGCAAGCGTGACTCAAAATCGAGGCCGGGAGAAAGCCCCAGATAGGCATGCGTGGGTCTGGCATAGCAATAAATACAGCCATGCTCACAGCCACTGTAATGATTCAGGGTACGATCAAACGGCAGGTCTGGAGATTGAATGTAATTGATGACGCTTTTAGCCGCATCCAGCATGACTTCTGTGCGTAAGGCCGGCGCCTCTTCATCCAGACTGCCCCAGCCGTCATCAATGATTTCGCGGCGATGTGGATCAAAGCGGCTAATCTGATTGCTGCTGGCCGCACGCCCTTTGTAGATGAGGGGCTTTTCCACCCGCTCGGGTGGAAAAGCATCAAGATGGTCTTGCGTTGCTTGGTCTACTTGCGTTCCGATATCCACTGGCATGCCAATGCACTCCAGTACGGCAGGGATTGCAGCGCCAGCATGGAAACCCACAATTGCGCATCCAGGTTGCTAAAACCGCGCGAATACAGCATGGCTGCTGCGCTGAGCAACAGAGAGATCAGAATCGTCAACTCCTCCTTGATTGGCGCGATCAGCTGCCAATTACTAAGTTTGGCTTTGGTTTTATTCGTCACGACAAAGACGCCTGCCTTGTGTGTCAGGCCACTGATGATACCCCGAGCAATGGCATGTGATAAACCCAAGCTGGCCAGTGAAGCGCCAAAGATATCCATCCAGCTGCAATGCATGGTTTTGCGGTACAAGACTGGTCCCAGAATGGCCTTGATCGCCAGGAAACACAGTATGGGAACAATCATGACCACCACTGGCAAACTGAAGTATTTAGGGAATGCCAACATGGCAATCGTCCAGCCGATAGAACCGATGGTGAAGATCAGTTGCAAGGCCTCCCCAAACCAGCCAAACCAGCCAGTCAAAAAGTGGTAGCGCTGACTAAAGTTGAGTGATGATTTACCCAACAACTTTGGCATGTGATGTTTAAGTATTTGCATCGCCCCAAATGCCCAGCGATTACGTTGTGATTTCAAGGCTTTGAAGTTGGCAGGTGTTAAGCCACGCCCAAAGGTTTCATCAATATAACGCAACTCCATGTTTTTCTCGAGCAATCGCAACCCAAGTTCGGTATCCTCACAAATACACCACTCAGACCAACCGCCCAGCGTTTGCAGCGACTCACGGCGGATCAGTGTCATGGTGCCATGCTGGATCAGCGCATTACGCTCATGGCGGTGATGCATGCCAATGCGGAAGAAACCTTCAAACTCCCAGTTACACATGCGGTGGAAGAAATGATTTTCCCATTCACGGTGGGCTTGTGGTGCTTGTACGACCGCCACTTGCGATTCCTGAAAATGAGGGACGAGGTCGGACAACCAGTCTGGTGTCACCACATAGTCTGCATCGACCACCCCCACCACTTGCGCATCAGGGTGGGTTTTATCCAGTGCAAAATTCAGCGCGCCCGCTTTAAAGCCTGGCCAGGAAGGCAAGTGATAAAAATGGAAGTTATCTGGCATATTCGCCATATAAGCCTCAAGCGGCTTCCATTTCGCCTCATCCTTGGTGTTGTTATCCACCACGATCACCTCATAATGCGTGTAGTTCAGATTGCGCAGGCTATCAATCGTGGCAATCACCATTTCTGGCGGCTCGTTGTAACAGGCCAGGTGGATAGAGACAAATAACTCCTGATCGGCAGGCAATGGCTGGGCGCGTTTAAAGAACCGCCGCCAGTACGGTTTAAACATTACCTCACTAAACTCGGCGGCGTAGATCATCAACACCATCGAGGTCAGCGCAATACCCAATATCAGCCCGATCAGAACCACAAAATCGCGTAAGGTGTAGTAGTAGTCCCCTGGCAGATTCCAGGCAATGGTCAAGGTCGTGATACAGGCCTGAAACAACACTGCCATCGACAATACGCCACCTATGCCCCAGTGCTTAAAGCGCCAGGCAATAAACATCATCGGGATAAATGCCAGCACCGTAGACCAAGTGGCTTTGGCAATCCAGCGCGTATTCGGTGGTACCGCGTCTTGTAGGGAGTATTTCTGGTGACGATCAGCGTTATACATGCCCCAATATGCACCCGCCCAGCCTTCCAGCGCAACTTTCCAGGGCTGGTCAAACGCTTCCATCAGGTAAAAATCCAGATCCTCAATGGAGTTACGGGCCAGGAACTCGCGGATAAAACGCGCCTGGTTGACTTCGCTGGCGACAGAGGCGCCAATCGCTGGACCACGACTGGGCCAGCCTACCTCGGTGATCACGATTTTTTTACGGGGGTAAGCTTCCATGAGCTGGTTATAGCGTTCAATGGTGTATTGCACAGCTTTTTCAACGGGCACGCCTTCATGGTAAGGCAGCAGGTGTACCGCAATATAATCCACATGCTTCACCAACTCCGGGTGTTTGAGCCAAACATGCCAAGGCTCGGCGGTAGACACTGGCACATTGCTATGCTCGCGGACAAAATCCAGGTATTCAATCAAGGACGGAACTGGCAAATCGTTACGCAACAGCGATTCGTTGCCAACAATCACACGGTCAATATTGCTGTAGTTTTCCAGCTTTTCGAGCAAGGCAGACACTTCCCGCGTATTTTTCTGCTTGTCTGCATCTATCCAGGCCCCCGCAATCACATTCATATTGCGCTTGGCGGCCAGCGGGATCACCTCGTTCAAATCCAGTGATGAATACATACGAATGTGGCGCGTATGTTTATGCATGAGGTCGAGATCTTGCGCCAGTTCGGCGGTGTTCGGATGCTGCCCTTCGAGCGGGCTTTGGTTGGCCCGGTAACCGGTATAGGCAAATCCATTGACTTCCGGCTTGACACTGATCAGTGGCAGCGCCCGGTTGGCCAGCGTCCAGAGACCAAAATGCAACGCTGAAAAGACTATCGCAAACGCCAGACTTGGCAGCAATTTTTTAAACCATGAAACGATCACTTCTCACACTTCCCGTTATTGATGAGTTATTGTTTTAAACTGAATGATACGCTGAATCAGCAGCGTTGGCTGTCAGCGGAATACCTACTTGTAGGCTTCTGAGAGGTAATATCAGCAAGGCAACACCGCAGACAGCAGTCCACCACCAGGCCATGGTATTCCCTGGCTCCATGATCGCCACGGCCACGGCGCAATTGGCAGCCATGACCAGCAGTGCAGCCACGAGCCAGAATCCAGCATTGACGGCCCCTGTTTGACCAGTCTGAGCGCGTGGCATTAATAAAGAAATCGTGATCGCGACCAATGGCAGGCAGACCAAGATGATGGGGAAATCCAGATAGCGCCCATTGACTGCAAGCGCGCCGCTGGTCAGCAAGAAGCTGACAGCCAGCAGTCGGAGCGCGGCTTGTTCCAGGTAAGCTTTTGCGTTCAACCCCAGCCAGTGCCTGAGCTGCAAGCCAAGCAGACCCCAACCCAGCACGGCAAGCCCAGCCAGCATACTGAGCTCTAGAGAATTACGGGCCGCCAAGTGTACATATTCCAGTTGCAGATAAGCATGTAAGCCTAGTAGCATGCCGCTTAATGCGAGTACCGCCAATTGATTCGCTGGGCGATGGCGATAAAATCCATAGGCAACGAATAGCAGCCCCAGGCCGAACGCGGCCAGATAGGGTTGAAAGCCATCTGCACGCTCAGCCATCGCTCCCTGCAAGCTGAATTTGGGTTTTAGGTCCGTATCAAGCACGCCCCAATACCCCCCGACCGTGCCTTCCAGATCACGCTTCCAAGGCTGATCCACGGCTTCAATCACGTTATATTGCCATTGACTCTGCTTGGCGGCCTGCAAAAAACCACGCATATATTTGGCTTGATTGATCGCGCTCGGCTTGGCCCAGAAGCGTTGACGACCTTGCGATGGCCAGCCGGTTTCACCAATCAAAATAGGTTTTTTAAAGACTGTGCCCAAATGTCCCATCACCGAAGCAGTATGGGCAACCGCCTGATCAATGGCAACCGGCTTATCTTCCCAATAGGGCAGAATATGCACGGTGACGAAGTCCACGTCCTGCTCTAAAGTAGGATGCTTGAGCCAAAACTCCCACACATCGGCATACGTGACTGGCACCTTGGTATTGGCTTTCACCCATTGCAGGTAGCCATGCATCTTGGGCTCGGACTGCTCGCCGCGCAACAAGACCTCGTTCCCTACCACAATGCCAAGCACGGTCTCCGGATACTGGTTCGCTTGCTGCACCGCTAGCTTGAGCTCTGCCTGGTTGAGATCTTCCAGCCAACCGATCCAGACGCCAAGAATGACTTTCATGCCCAGTTTTTGCGCAGCCTTGGGCACATAATCCATCCCCTGGCCGACGGAATAAGTGCGCACACAGCGCGTGACTTTGGACAAGGCTTGTAAATCCTGCTCAATCTGCAGCGGATCGACATGCATATCCTTGACCAGCGGACTCATGCCAGGCTTGTAATAAGGCGAATAAGAGATGCATTGCAGGGGCAACGCATCCGCATCCACCTCAAGCAACACTTGTGGTTGCTGCAATCGCCAGACGTAGTAAACGGAGCCTAGTAAAAACAAGGTCAGCCAGACGATGGGTGAAATTCTTGATAACAAACGCTGCAATATGGTCACCTTGTCACGAGGTTGCTAAAAATAGCGGCTATTCTCTCATAAATCACCTAGGCTTGTGCCCTGCTTTTACAAGCTGCAAGCGACAAAAACACTAAAAGAGACTTGGTAAATTATGTAATTGCAATTATGATGAAATGTATTCAAAAGTCTCGCAAAAAACTCAGGCTTTTAAACTTTCTCACGCCAAAAATTTATTTCAGAAGTCATATGAACGTTAAATCCTGTTTAATCACCTTTAGTCTGTTCGCAATCTTTTCATCCACTGCGTTTTCAGCCCCTGCCGCGTCACCTGACTACAGTGGTGAATATTTGTGCAAAGGCAACAATATTGCTGTCGGCGATTATGAAGTCACCATTTATCTCAAAAAGAACCGCCGCAACAGCACAGCACAAGTTTCCGTCTACGAGCTGGCAACACACACGGAAAACAAACAAAGCTACACTGGCCAGGCCATTACCCGTGGCAAGCAGTTGGCAATGACTTTTAAACTGTCTGATGCCAAATATGCAGAATTCTCCACCGGCATGGGTCAATTCAGCAAAGTGGGCAAGGCCGGCTGGACCTTTAAAAACGATTATTACGAACCAGATGATACGGGCGGTAATTACGGCCATGAAACCTGCACCATGAAGCCAGCCACAGCGGTTAAACCGGTCACAACCGCCCCCGCCAAACGCTGATGCACGATGTGATTGAAACATCTATCGGGACAATCAAGCAGTGACAAGCCAAAAGTGCGGTTGTTCTTTTGGTGATAAAATAGCAAAACTAACGCATACATAAGGTTTTCATGAGTCAAATGGTTGAAATAGTGGTGCCGGATATCGGCAATTTTGACAGTGTCGATGTGATTGAAGTGCTGGTCGCCGTCGGCGATACCGTGGCCAAAGAAGATTCCCTCATTACTGTGGAGTCTGACAAAGCTTCCATGGACATTCCCTCCTCACATGCTGGCGTGGTCAAGGAGTTAAAAATCAAGGTGGGTGACAAAGTCGCCAAAGGCAGCCTGATCTTGCTGCTGGAAAGTGCTGAATCAACCACGACCGCAGCACAACCTGCCGTAGCACCTGCTGCTACACCCGCCACACAAACCACCGCCACAGCGGCGCCCGCTGCCCCAGTTTCGGCAGCCCCTGCCCCAGCGGTACCGACAGGTAATCATGATGTCACCTGTCAGGTCATGGTATTGGGCTCCGGGCCTGGCGGCTACACTGCCGCCTTCCGTGCAGCCGACCTTGGCCTGAAAGTGGTTCTGGTAGAACGCTATCCAACACTTGGTGGTGTTTGCCTCAATGTAGGCTGTATCCCTTCCAAAGCCTTGTTACACACGGCTAAAGTCATTACTGAAGCGCAAGAAACCGAACACCATGGCTTGCGCTTTGGCAAACCGGATATTGATCTCGACAAACTGCGCAACTGGAAAGCTAACGATGTCGTCGGCAAGCTGACTGGTGGTTTGGCCCAGATGGCTAAGGCGCGCGGTGTCACGGTGGTCAATGGCGTCGGTAAATTCACCAGCCCAAACCAGATTGCCGTCACCGGCGCCGATGGCAAAGTCACCATGGTCGGTTTTGAGAATGCGATTATTGCCGCAGGTTCACAAGCCACCAAATTTCCGGGGGCGCCTGAAGATGAACGCATCATGGACTCCACTGGCGCACTCGCTTTGGCCGATATCCCAGGTCGTATGCTGGTGATTGGCGGCGGCATTATCGGCCTCGAAATGGGGACGGTCTACGACGCGCTGGGCTCTAAAGTGAGCGTGGTGGAATTTATGGACGGCCTGATTACCGGTTGTGACCGCGACCTGGTGCGTCCACTGCAAAAACGCATGGAAAAACGTTTTGAAAGCATTATGTTGTCGACCAAAGTCACCAAGATCGAAGCCAAGGCAGATGGGATTTATGTAGACTTTGAAGGTGCAAATGCGCCGCAAGAGACGCAAAAATATGACCGCGTGCTCGTTTCTATCGGTCGCCGCCCGAATGGTAAAAATATTGGTGCCGAAAATGCTGGCGTGGCCGTCGATGACCGTGGCTTCATTAGCGTCGACAAACAAATGCGTACCAATGTCCCACACATTTTTGCGATTGGTGATATTGTTGGCCAACCCATGCTGGCCCATAAAGCCACGCATGAAGCGAAAGTAGCCGCAGAAGTAATTGCCGGTCACAAGGTCGAATTTGTCGCCAGTGTTATCCCTTCCGTCGCCTATACGGATCCTGAGGTGGCCTGGGTGGGCCTCACCGAAACCGAAGCCAAAGCCAAAGGCATCGAGATCGAAAAAGCCAGCTTCCCGTGGGCTGCCAGTGGCCGCGCCTTGTCTATCGCGCGTACCGAAGGCGCAACCAAACTGATTTTCGACAAAGACACTCACCGTGTGATTGGTGCCGGAATCGTTGGCGTCAATGCTGGCGAGTTGCTGGCTGAAGCTGTGCTGGCGATTGAAATGGGCGCCGATGCGCATGACCTGGGTCTGACCATTCATGCTCACCCCACCTTGTCTGAAACAGTATGCTTTGCCGCTGAACTCAAGGAAGGCACCATCACCGATATGCTGCCACCGAAAAAGCGGTAAACATAAATTTATTAACATCTCTTACTAAAAATATACCTGCCCTCTATAATATTAGTTAACTCCTGCTCACGGGAGTTAACTAATAACAACATAAGGGAGTATATGAAATATCATCACGTCGCTTTTGTGATGGCAAGCAGCCTTCTTTTTTCGGGTTGTGCGTCGATTACCAAAGATTCAAATCAACCGATTCGCGTTGAAACATACAACAAACAAGATCAACTCGTTGAAGATGCCAAATGTACGGCAAAAAATGAGCGCGGTGAGTGGTCCACCAAAACACCGGGTAGCCTGGTTGTGCATCGCTCTGGTCAAAACCTCGAAATTAAATGTCAAAAGGATAATGCAGAGTCTGGTTTTGCTGTTCTGGTCTCCAGAGCCAATGGCGGGATGTGGGGTAACATTCTGTTTGGCGGTGGCATAGGCGCGATTGTTGATCACAACAAGGGGACGGCTTACAGCTATCCAGACTGGGTAAAAGTGATTTTAGGCGATAGTCTTGTGTTTGATCGTAAAAACAATGTAGATAATCAAATCATGACAGGCCTGAAAGCCAATGGGGATTTGCTGAAGAAAATTCAAGAAGATAAAGCCAAGGAAGAAGAAGCGGCCAAAAAAGCAGCAGAAGCTCAAAAAGCAGCACAACAGTAGGACTGATTATCAAAAAACCCGCGAATGCGGGTTTTTTGATGTCTATCGTTTTAACGCCTTGTGAATTTTAATTACAAGGTATTTCTTTAAGCACGGCATCTGGAAACTGCGAACGCGCTTTTTGTAAACCGGCAAGTTGTTGTGGCGAGACCTGTTGCATTTTGATGACCGCCTGACCGCCATTACGGGTCGCTTTAATCAACAATTTTACCCCCTTATTTTTGAGGTCTAGCATGAGCTTATCGGCCAGTTTTTCATCACGAAAAACTCCGAACGAGATTGCGTTGCGCCATTTGGGGTCGTCTTGCACAACAAAGAAATCCTCCACACCGAGTTTACGTAATTCATCGGCTTTGATTTGCGCAGCCTCGGCAGTTGGTAGCGGCGGTTTATAAATCCAGTAACGCACATTATCCTGCGGACTGCCAATCAGATTGGTATGAGTCTTGATATTGAGTTGCTGTGCCAGGCTCAAGGCTTCATTCAAGCGCGCCGTGTTGAAGCTGATCCATTCATAGCATGCGCCAGCCGTCGCGGTATGTTGTTCTGCGGGTTTAGCCGACGGGGCTTTTTCTGCCTGCTTTGCTTCAGCGGGTCTCGCTTCCACCACGTTGGAGCTCACGGGCTTGTTAGGCTCAGGAGATTTTTGCTCAGATGGCTTGGTTTCAGGCAGTTTAGCTTCAGCACCCTGGGCATCTGGTTTTGACACTGGCTCACTGGCAGGCACATGGCTATCAGCAGGCTGCTCTACCGAATCGGAAGGCTCGTTTACCGCCGCCTCTGGATGGCGTGTGGGGTAAGACGACAACGACTGCTCGGTGAGGATTTTAATTTGCTGTGGCTGGAGCTCTGGTTTGAGGCTACTGACGGCAGGTGACAGGGCATCGCGCTCAAAATAAGCAAACACCACCACATTCAGCAATACCAATATCCAGAATATTTTTTTCATTCTCTTATACTTTTCATTCGTCTGAACACTCAGCCAGGCAGGCCAATCCCTTTAATACCAGATTATCCACAATAATCGCCTGTGCTGACAATGCATGCGGCAAATATCTGGCGATTAAATCTGCATCGCCGCCACTCATGAACAATAGTGGCACATGATCCAGCTGCTGGCACAAGCGTGCGTACTGGGCAGCCACCGAAGCAGCCAGCGCCTGCACGCAGCCTACCCACATGGCATGCTGGCTATTTTGCGGAAAGCTATCGGTACCAGCGTCAAGGTCGGGATAGGCATAATCGAGTTGCGCCGCCCCTTGTTGCAAACTTTGCCACATCAGTCGCAAGCCAGGCTGGATACTGCCGCCAGCAAACATCGCCTGTGCTTTTTTGATTACTAGCGCATCCATCGTCATCGCAGTACCCGCGCTGACGACCAATGCTGATTTGCCCTCGCTACGCCATACCGCTAGCAGGCTGCACCAGCGGTCGCTACCCAATTGCGCGGGTTGACTGTAGCCGTTTTGCAAACCCAAGGCTAAAGAGATGGCGACAATAGCTTGCAAACGTTGATCCCGCTCGGGCAAGGCTTGCAGCCAGCGCTCGCCCGCCACATTGCTTAAATAGATCTGGCTCGCATGCGCAATCGCGGCGTGCAAGGCTTGCGCCTGTGCGGTGCCCTCAAACCAGTCTTGATTATCCAGGGTATTGATCTGCAGCGCTGTCGGCTGGCTCGATTGCTCAGGACACCAGGCCCATTTGGTGCGGCTATTGCCGGCATCAATCAGCAGTTTCATGCCGCACTCCGAACGCTGATTTCGCCTGCGTTAAAGCGCTGAATACCGGCAGCGGTTTCCACCAGCAAACTGCCCTCTTCAGCTACGCCAACCACGCGACCGGGAACCGACTGGCCATTTGCTAAAAGCAGATTCACAGCTTGCTGCTCAAAAGCATGATACGCCGTCCACTCGGGCTGAAAATAGACAAAACCATGCTCGGCAAACAGGCTTAAGTGTTGCGCCAACTGGTTCAAGCAGTGGCCGAGCAAGTGGTTAGGGTCTACAGGCGCACCCGCCAACTGATTTAGGCCCATCGCCGCCTGGTCAATCTGCTGTTGTAAATCGGCTTCTAATTCCAGATTGAGGCCTATGCCGATCACCGCTGCACTCGGGCCTTCCATATCCCCTTGCAGCTCAATCAGAATCCCACCCAGCTTGTGCCAACTGCCCGCTTGCAACACCAGCAAGTCATTCGGCCATTTTAAGCGCACGCTGGTTAAGCCCATCGCGTGTAACGCCCGTACTAAAGCCAAACCGACCACCAGGCTCAAGCCAGACAAGCCAGCCGCGCCACATTGAAAGCGCCAGAGCAATGAAAAAGTCAGGCTGCCCCCCAATTGAGAATGCCAGGTACGGCCGCGTCGACCGCGCCCGGCTGTCTGCATATGCGCCGCCACACAGGTCGCATGGGCCATACCGCGCGCACTCTCCTGCATTAAATAGCGGTTAGTGGAATCAACCTGCGCCAGCACTTGCACATGAAACCAGGGCGCATACTCGCCACAGGCCTGGGTAATTTGATCTGCATCGAGCAAGGTCAGCGGCTTGGGCAAGCGATATCCGCGTCCACGGACTGAAAACACCTTGATGCCTAGCTGCTCAGCAGATTGAATCGCGTTATATACCGTGGCGCGCGTGACGCCAAAACGCTGGGCCAAGTCTTCACCAGAGTGAAATTTGCCATCCGCCAGCACGGCCAGAATAGGAAATGCCAGCTTGTTCATAACAACCGGTGAGTGGCGATAATCATGCGTATATTCATAGCCCGCAGTGTAGCATACCCGCCCTGTCAGGCCGGGCGATAAAAGCCCGAAACGCCCTGTATTAAGCGTTTTGGGTCAGGTCGCTAACCGTGTAAAATAAGCACACTTTAGCAACTTCAAGAACCGCCATGTCTACACAAAAAGAACCGATCCCCGCCGCCTCCAATTTTATTCGTGCCATTATCGAAAAAGATCTGGCCGAGCACAAATATGCGACTAAAAAATGGGCAGGTAGCCCCGGTAATGCTGCACACCAATCTACCGGGCAGGTCGATTTTGCCAAAATCCGCACACGCTTTCCGCCCGAGCCTAATGGCTACCTGCACATTGGCCATGCCAAATCCATCTTTTTAAATTTTGGTCTGGCACGTGATTACGGCGGTGTTTGCCATTTGCGCTTTGACGACACCAACCCGGAAAAAGAAAGCCAGGAATATGTAGACAGCATCTCTGACATGGTGCAATGGCTGGGCTTTGGCTGGGACAACGCCACGCCCAATGGCAGCAAAGAAAATAATCTTTATTTTGCCTCGGATTATTTTGATGTGATGTATCAGGCGGCAGAAGCGCTGATTACCAATGGTCACGCCTATGTCGACGAACAAACCGCCGAAGAGGTACGTATCAACCGTGGCACACTGACTGAGCCAGGTAAAGATTCGCCTTACCGCAACCGCAGCGTAGAAGACAACTTGCGTATTTTCCGTGAAATGCGCGATGGCAAGCACCCAGATGGCAGCATGTTGTTGCGCGCAAAAATCGACATGGCCTCGCCCAACATCAATATGCGCGACCCCGCTATTTACCGCATTCGCCGCGCGCACCACCACAACACCGGCGACCAATGGTGCATCTACCCGATGTACACCTTTGCCCACCCGATCGAAGATGCGCTGGAGCAAATCACCCACTCCATCTGCACGCTCGAGTTTGAAGATCAACGCCCGTTTTATGACTGGCTGATGGCACGCCTGGTTGAAGCGGGCTTGCTGGCCAACCCGGTGCCTTACCAATATGAGTTTGCACGCCTCAACCTGACCTATGTCGTGCTCTCCAAGCGCAAGCTGATTCAGTTAGTCGAAGAAAAACATGTGACTGGCTGGGATGACCCACGCCTGCCTACGCTGGCCGGTGCTCGTCGCCGCGGTTACACGCCAGAAGGCTTTAAGCTGTTTACAGACCGGATCGGCGTCTCCAAGGCGGACTCCTGGATCGATTACAGCATCCTCGAAGACTGCATGCGCGAAGTCCTCAACGAATCCGCCCCGCGCAAAATCGGCGTACTCGACCCGATCAAACTGGTGATTGATAATTACCCAGAGGGCCAAGACGAAGATTGCTACGCCCCTAACCACCCGCAAAACCCTGAGCTGGGCAAACGCGTGGTCAAACTCTCCAAAGAGCTGTGGATAGAGCGCGAAGACTTTATGGAAGAGCCTTCAAAAGGCTACTTCCGCCTGTTCCCCGGCAACATGGTGCGTTTGCGCTATGGCTATGTGGTCAAATGCCTTAGCTGCGAAAAAGATGCGGCTGGCAATGTCACCACCGTGCACTGCGAATACCTGCCAGACACCAAGTCCGGCACGCCGGGTGCGGATAGCGTTAAAGTCAAAGGCAACATCCACTGGGTCAGCGCTAAGCACGCTTACACCGCCGAAATCCGCCTTTACGACCGCCTGTTTAAAGACCCGCATCCAGGCAGCGGCGATAAAGACTTTTTAGAAGACATTAACCCGGATTCTGTAAAAGTCATCACCGCCCAGCTTGAGCAAAGCGCACAAGAGGCTAATCCAGGTGACAGCTACCAGTTTGAACGTCACGGCTATTTTGTCGCGGACAGAAAAGATAGTGTGGCAGGTAAGCCAGTGTTTAACAGAACGGTAACGTTGAAGGATATTTGGCAGAAATAATGGATAAGAGCCACGCCAATCATTCATCTTTCCCTCAAAGGCGGGAATGCAGCTTGAATGAGCAAGCGTGGCTAACTATTTCCAAGCAACGTCTGGATGACATCCTTTCCAACAAGGTAAAAACCATCCCAGCCGAAGTCGTTTTTGAAAGAATTGACCAACTTCTAGGCCGATGAAAAAAGTCATCATTATTGCAGGTCCAAACGGCGCAGGAAAAACTACCTTTGCCCGTGAATACTTGCCTAATGAGGCCAATTGTCCAATCTTTATCAATGCCGACCTGATTGCGGCCGGGTTGGCACCCTTCTCTCCTGAAACCGCAGCCGTCAAAGCGGCAAGACTCATGCTGAAAGAAATTGAGTTGAATGTAAAAGCTGGCAACAGCTTTGCCATTGAAACCACGCTTTCAGGCAAAACCTACGCCAAAGATATTGGCACATGGAAAAAACTTGGCTATCACATCACGCTTGCTTTCCTGAGCCTACCTGATCCAGAAATTGCGATAGCCAGAGTTGCCGCAAGAGTTGCCGCTGGCGGACACAATATCCCAGAAGCGACCATTAGGCGGAGATTCAAAGCTGGATTAAATAATTTTCATCAGCTTTACACTCCTCTAGCAAATTCATGGTCTTTGTATGACAATTCAGGTGACGAACCAAAATTAATCTCACGAGGCGTAAATCTATGACTGAAAAAGAAAAGTTGATAGAAAAAGAGTTTAAAGATATTGATCAAGCCCTACGTCGTGCAGCTCAAGCTGCAAAAAAGCTGGCTGAGAAAAATGGTACGCCTTATGTAGTCACAGAAAAGCATAAAACTAAGGAATTACAAAAACAAAATGTTGCTTAGAGGTTATTTAGCTCACTGAAAGCCCGTCTCCTAAGTGGACCATTAATCAGGCGCATTCAAATTCATGTGGAAACAAAAGACGGGATTATTGCTCATGGAAATAGAAACGCTAAAAAAAATCCTACTGACGCTAAGTAAACGTGCCGAAAGTTACGACGATGCACATCTTGTTAAAACATTTGTAGCTATTGGAAATGTGCCAACTCTACTTAGCAACAACGATTCATCAATAATTTTTGGCAGAAGAGGTACAGGCAAAACACACTTACTCTCCTATATAAACAGTAAAATTCTTGCAGCAAAGAATATACCTATTTCAATTGACATGAGAACAATAGGCTCTTCTGCTGGACTGTATAGTGACCAAAACATTCCATTAAATGAAAGAGCGACAAGATTATTAAGAGATACCGCACTTACAATTCATGAAAAAATCTTAGAGTCATACACTGCACCTGGAGACCAAAAATTCGGCACAAATATTGTTCAGGCTCTAGATAAACTAGCTGAAGCAGCCAGTGCAGTTAAAATCGAAGGGGTTACTACTCAAGAGAATACTCTCGGGACTACGTTAACTCATGGTTCTGTGGATTCTTTAAAACTCTCAGCTCAGACAAAACCCCAGTTAGACCTTGAGTTCTCGCAAAATGCAACAGATGTAAACTCTTCCTCACAAAAAGAAAGTGTTGTTGGCAAACAATCTCTCAGTATAAATTTTGGTAGTTTATCAAGTGCTGTTGGCGAGATAGTTAGAAACCTACCTAGTAATAAACTTTGGTTATTACTAGATGAATGGAGCGAAGTTCCACTAGAACTGCAACCTTATCTTGCAGACATGTTTAGAAGGGGGTTTCTTTCCGTTCGAGGCGTTGTAGCAAAAATAGCAGCCATAGAGCATAGATCTCAATTCAGGATTCATAACCCAAATACACAAGCGAGTATCGGAATAGAGTTGGGAGCGGATGTATCAACGAGCCTAAGCTTAGATGACTATATGGTCTTCGAGAATGATCCCAAGGCAGCTAGTGACTTCTTTTCAGAAATGCTATTCAGTCATATTAAAACAACCGCGGAAAAAGACAGCATTCCTTTCAATATTCAAACATCAGTGCAATTAATTAATCAACTTTTTACCCAAAAAGATGCTTTTGATGAGTTTGTTAGAGCATCTGAAGGAGTGCCAAGAGACGCAATTAACATACTATCTAAATGCGCTTTAAAATCCACAAAAGATAAAATTAGCACACCTATAATTAGAGAGGCAGCAAGAAATTGGTATATGTCCTCTAAACACAACGATGTATCTAGCCGTGAGATTGCATATAAGCTGCTTCAATGGATTATCGATGAAGTAATTAAAGGCAGAAAAGCTAGGGGGTTTTTATTAAACGTAAAAACCAAAGATAAATTAATTGATTATTTATTTGATAGTAGAGTTATTCATATAGTAAAACGAAGCATTTCCTCAAAAGAAGACTCTGGTGAAAAATATAATGCATTCTCCTTAGATTATGGATGCTACGTAGAATTGATTAATACATCTTCCGCACCAAAAGGTCTTTTTGAAGCTATTGAGGAAGAAGCTGCAGCTTCGAATAAATTCATCGAGATACCCCATACTGACTATAGATCCGTGAGAAGGGCCATATTGAATTTAGAAAGTTTTTACACTCAAACTCCTTAAAACTACTCGCAGTTAATAGAGTTGCACATAATCTTGTCATATGAGCTTAATGGATCTAAATAAAGTTACTCGCTTACTTAATCATGGACCTACAACGCTCATAACCTCGGAGTATTTAGGTAAGAGCAACATCATGGCCGCCGCCTGGGTCTGCGCTTTAGACTTTAATCCACCTAAAGTCACCGTCGTCATTGATAGCAAAACCTACACCCGCGAACTTATGGAGGCCGAAGGCACATTTGCCATCAACCTGCCCTGCGTCAAGCAAATCGAGATGGTGAAAAAGGTAGGGAGTATCAGCGGCCGCGATTTGGCAGGCACAGACAAGTTTGCTGAATACGGCATTGAGACCTTTGCCGCACAAGAGATCAGCGCGCCACTGGTGAAGGATTGCGTGGCGTGGCTGGAGTGCAAGATTATCCCCGAGCCGCATAACCAGAACACTTACGATTTGTTTATTGCGGAAGTGGTGGCGGCACATGCCGATGCGCGTGTATTTAGTGATGGCCAATGGCATTTTGAGGGGCATGACGAGTTACGCACCATCCACCATATTGCGGGTGGCGTATTCTTTGCTACCGGTCAAGCCTACTAGCCTCTAACTCATGCAAAAAATCAGCCCTGCCCTGTTGGTCAGGGCTTTTTTATTGCCTGCAATCTTGTTAAAAGTTGAAACTTTTTATTTTAAATTGATGTCAATTTAATAGCCTGTAGTTGAAATAGGGGTATTACAGGCCTGATATCCCGCTTATTTCCCTTGCGGAAAACATGGATGCGAGCAGCATCTTTCAATCTAATGGACGTGAAGTCCTGCAGCATTTTTCATCATGATCAATTGCAGTTGCCAGGCCTGAGGTGCAATTGCCTTGCTTTGTGGTGAGCCAGTGGAGGTACACATGCGTGTGAATAAAAAAGAACCCTCAGAATCCTTGTACGTGTTGCTAATCAGCGTACATGGTTTGATTCGTGGCCAGCAACTTGAGCTGGGCGTGGATGCCGATACCGGCGGGCAATGCACTTATGTACTGGATTTGGCAAATGCGTTGGCGGAGCATCCGCAGGTCGGCAAGGTAGACCTGATGACGCGGTTGATCGACGACCCGCAGGTGGCGAGCGATTATGCGCAGCCTGAAGAGAAACTTAGCGATAAGGCGCGTATTATCCGCTTTCCATGCGGGCCCAAGCGCTATATCCGCAAAGAGTTGTTATGGCCGCATCTGGATCAGATGGTGGACCGTTGCCTGCATTACTTGCGCCAGCAAGGACGCTTGCCAGATGTGATCCATTCCCACTATGCCGACGCCGGCTATGTGGGCCGCCAGTTGTCTATGCTGCTGGGCATTCCGCTCATTCATACCGGCCATTCACTGGGCAAACCCAAGCAGGTGCGGCTGCTTTCCAGTGGACGCAAGGCAGACAAGATTGAAAAGCAGTTTAATTTTGAGCGCCGCATTGCCGAGGAGGATGCGCTGATTCAGCATGCTTCGATGATCGTGACCAGCACACGCCAGGAGGTTGAGCTGCAATATGGCATGTATGCGCAAGCCGATCATCAGCGCTTCCGCGTCATCCCGCCCGGTACAGATACATCGCGCTTTTCGCCGCCAGGCCGCCGGGCAATACCGGCAACGCTGGAGCAGAGTATTCATCGCTTTTTGCACGACCCGAAAAAACCGATGATTTTATGTATTTGCCGACCCGAGGTGCGCAAAAACATCAAGGGCTTGCTAGCTGCTTATGGCAGCCACCCGGCGCTGCAAAAGAAGGCTAACCTAGTGCTGGTCGCCGGTAGCCGAGAGCGCATTCGAGACCTGGAAAAATCGCAGGCACAGGTGTTGAATGAATTGCTGCTGGATATTGATGCCTATGACTTATGGGGCAAAGTAGCGATTCCCAAAAGTCATGCGCAAGAAGATATCCCAGAACTGTACCGCATGGCGGCCAAAAGCCGTGGCGTATTTATCAACGCGGCCTTTACTGAGCCGTTTGGGCTGACCTTGCTCGAAGCTGCGGCTTGCGGCCTGCCGGTGATTGCGCCAGATGATGGTGGTCCTCGCGATATTCTGGCCAATTGTCATCATGGCTTGCTGGTAGACACGCTCGATAGCGATGCGATTGCTGCCGCCCTGCTCTCAGCTCTCACGGATAAAGCACGCTGGCGCAAATGGGCCAAGAGCGGCGTCTTGAACGTCAAACGCCATTACACCTGGGCGGGTCATGTGAACAAATATGTCAGAGAGGTATACCAACTGCTAAGAAAACAACGCAAAAATCTGCGCAAGCAGCAAGTCGCGCTGCATCAAGGCAAGTCACCGATCCCGCTGGCAAAATATGCGTTTATCACAGACATAGACAACACCTTGCTTGGCAACCAACAGGGGCAGCTGGACCTGGTGGAATGGCTGGTGGCCAATGTCGGCTATAACATTTTTGGCATCGCCACCGGGCGCCCGCTGGAGAGTGCGATTGAGATATTGCGTAAAAACAATATTCCTATCCCGGATGTGCTCATTACCTCCGTCGGCTCGGAAATTCACTATGGGCTCAACCGCACGCCAGATATCGGCTGGGCTAACCATATCCGCCATTTATGGCGACGTGATGACTTGCTAAAAGCGTTAGCGGAGTTGCCTGGGCTACGTCTGCAATCTGCTGAAAACCAGCGTGAATTCAAAATTTCTTATGTGGTGGATGCCAGCAAGATGCCGCCTGTGAAAAAAATCCGCCAGCATCTGCGCAAGCAGGGGCTGCACGCGCAAATCATTTATTCACACGGTGAGTTTCTGGATATCTTGCCGGTTCGCGCTTCCAGAGGCCATGCCATCCGCTATTTGTCTTACAAATGGGATTTGCCACTGGCCAACTTCTTGGTGGCAGGCGACTCTGGCAATGATATTGAGATGCTGATGGGCGACACCATGGCCGTCGTAGTGGGTAACCATAGCGAAGAATTGGCACATTTAAAAGGCATGCCACGGATCTTTTTTGCCGAGGCCACGCATGCCCACGGCATTCTGGAGGGCATGCGCCATTATAAATTCGGCAGTGCAACAGCCTGAAATAATCAGATCAACAAGGACCTCGATACATGTACGAACAAATTTCCCATTCAGTGTTGAACGAGATTCTGTCTTCGTTCAAACAACCGGCTGGCAAAGACTGGCACTATTTTTATACCCGGCTGGGTGCTAACTTTTACGCCATTTATTCGCTGTTTCAGCATCTTTATGGTCAGCGCGAAGACTTTAAGCCACAACTGGGGCGGCTGGTGGAGGTGCTGGCGACACAATATGCACAGCGCGCGCCACATTTGCGCGCAAAAGACCTGGAGCGCGAAAAAAACCATGACTGGTTTATGCAGCAAAAATGGGTAGGCATGGCGCTCTACAGCCAGGGCTTTGCGGGCAGTCTGGCCAATATGCGTGACAAGCTGCCCTATATGCAAGATCTCGGCATCAACCTCGTGCATATCATGCCGATTTGTGACTGCCCCCCACATGAGAATGATGGCGGCTATGCAGTACGCGACTTCAGGAAAGTGGATTCACGACACGGCACCATGGAGGATTTGGAACAGTTGATTGCCGCCATGCAGCAGTGCGGAATCCTGCTAACGCTGGATGTGGTGGTCAACCATACCTCAGATGAGCATGCCTGGGCGCAACAAGCCAAACAAGGCAACCAGACCTATCAGGATTATTACTTCATGTATCCTGACCGCACGCTGCCTGACTTGTTTGAAAGCGCCATGCCGGAAGTGTTTCCTGAACAGGCCCCAGGCAGTTTTACCTTTAACGCCGACACCGGCAAATGGGTGATGACGGTCTTTAATCATTACCAGTGGGACCTCAACTACACCAACCCTGCCGTATTCATTGAGATGGTGGACATCATCCTGTTTTGGGCAAACAAGGGCGTGGATATTCTACGGCTGGATGCCGTAGCGTTTTTGTGGAAAAAAATCGGTAGCAGCTGCCAGAACGAGCGCGAAGCCCACCTGATTTTGCAATTGCTCAAGGATTGTTGCCAGATTGCAGCCCCCGGTGTGATCTTTATTGCCGAGGCGATAGTCTCGCCGACAGAAATTATCAAATACTTTGGTGAAGATGCCATCAACGCCAAGGAATGTGAAATTGCCTATAACGCCACATTTATGGCACTGCTTTGGGATGCAGTCGCCACCAAACGTACCGTATTACTGACCAAGGGCGTGGAGGACTTGCCGGAAAAACTGGACCGCGCAACCTGGCTCAATTATGTGCGCTGCCATGATGATATTGGTCTGGGCTTTAGTGATAAAGCCATTATCGAAGCCGGATTTGAACCGGTGTCACATCGCCGCTTTTTGGTCGATTATTACACCGGACATTACCCTGAATCGAATGCACGCGGCTTTGCCTTTGGCGTCAACAAAAAAACCGGCGATGCCCGCATATCTGGTGCGCTGGCGTCACTGGCCGGGCTGGAAATGGCCCTGCAAACACAGGACCCACTGGCAATTGAAAATGCGATCAAAACCATCGTCTTGTTGCATAACCTGATTTTGTCGTTTGGCGGAATCCCGCTGATTTACTATGGCGATGCGGTTGGTACGCTTAATAACGACAGTTATCTGCAAGATGAAAACAAAATGCACGACAACCGCTGGGTACACAGACCGACACTGGACTGGGAGGTGATGGCGCGTCGTCACCAGCCAGGCACCGTCGAACAACGGATTTTCAGCCAGATCAAGCAACTGATTGCGATCCGCAAGGAGACTTCAGCCTTTGCCGATTTAAACAACCGCGCGCTGATTACACAAGACAATCCGCACCTGTTCGCCTTCCACCGCTATGTGCCATCGGGCATGCATGCCAACGTGGTGGTAATCGCCAACTTTGCCACACAAGCGCAGCAGGTCAACCTGCAGCCGTTTAAGCAACGCGGCCTGTTTAAAGCCAGGATGATGACGGATTTATGTAGTGGTTCAACGATCTCCACCGAGCAGGAGACTCTAGAAATCCCGACCCTGACCGCTTACTGGCTATCCAGTTAGTGCATTTACTTTATTGATCGAAAGGAGTGTTTGACACCATGTCTTGGTTTACATACTTAGGAATAGAGCAACCTGCGGAAATACTGGCGCTGGTAAAAACCCTGCTGCGTATTTTTTTCATTATTGGCGTGGCTTATTTTCTCAACCGGCTGAGCAAAAGCCTGATTGTGAAACTCAGAGATAAGCTTAACTCCAGGCAAGTAGACAACCTGGAAGAGATCAAACGTCTCAACACGCTCAGCATGGTGCTGCGGTATATCGTCACCACCGTGATTCTGGCGATTACCGTGGTCGAAATCCTGCATGGGCTTGGGATTTCGATTGCGCCGGTACTGGCGGCAGCCGGGGTCGTTGGTTTGGCAGTGGGCTTTGGCGCACAGAGCTTGGTCAAGGATTATTTTAATGGCTTTTTTCTGCTACTCGAAAACCAGATTCGCAAAGATGATGTCGTGGAAATTGCTGACAAAGCTGGCTTGGTGGAAGAAATTACGCTGCGTTATGTGAAGATGCGCGATTACGAAGGCAATGTGCATTATGTGCCCAATGGCCAGATCACCACGGTAACCAATCGCTCACGCGACTTTGCCTATGCCGTGATGGATATCCGGGTGGCGTATGACGAAAACCTCAGTAAAGTGATGCAAATCATGCATGAAGTGGGTGCCAGTATTGTGCAGGATGCCGAGCTGGCTAATAAAGTATTGGATAAGCTGGAAATTGCCGGGGTGGACAATCTGGCCGAGTCCGCCGTCATCATCCGCTGCCGTATCAAGGTACGGCCACTGGAACAATGGACGGTCAAGCGCGCTTATTTACAGCGGATTAAAAATGCCTTTGATGCGCAACAGATTGAAATTCCGTTCCCACAACTCACGGTCTATCAAAATCAGCTGGCGGCCTAAGACGGCTGCTTGCAAAGGAGCAAAGAGCCACTCAGGCGGCCAGTTGACGAATCACTGCTGCCAGTTGCTCTGCCTGCGCTTGTACCAACGCTTGGTTTAGGCCCTCCACCATCACGCGGATTTTGGGCTCAGTGCCAGAAGCACGTAACAAGACTCTGCCCTCACCTTTGAGCGCCGTCTCGGCTTGCTGCACGGCGGTTTGCACGGCCGCCTGGTTCAAGTCCAGCTTTTGTTTGGTGGTCACATTAATCAACACTTGCGGATATAGCGTCAGGTCAGCACCCAGCTGCTGCAAGGACTTGCCGCTTTCACGCAAGGACTGCAACACCTGCAGGGCGGCAATAATCGCATCACCACTCGAGTGTTTATCCAGCGTGAGGATATGGCCAGAATTTTCCCCGCCCAGTTTCCAGTTTTTTTCCTGCAACAGCTCCAACACATAGCGGTCGCCGACATTGGCACGGCCAAACGGAATCTGATGCTTTTGCAAGGCGTGTTCCAGGGCCAGATTCGTCATGAGGGTACCGGCCACGCCGCCCTTGAGTTTGCCTTTGGCATACAGGCCCATGGCAATAATATAAAGCAACTGGTCACCATCCAGCAGCTTACCTGCACCATCGACCATCATGACACGGTCGCCATCACCATCAAAGGCAATGCCTAAATCTGCCTGATGTTCCACCACGGCTTTTTGCAGGGCTTGCGGGTGAGTGGAACCCACCAGCTCGTTAATATTGAGGCCATCAGGATGATTGCCTATAGCGATGACGTCTGCCCCCAACTCATGGAACACCGGCGGCGCGACATGGTAGGTGGCGCCATGCGCACAATCGAGCACAATTTTGAGGCCACGCAGATCAAGGTGATTGGGAAACGTGCTTTTACAGAACTCGACATAGCGGCCCGCTGCGTCATCGACACGCTTGGCTTTGCCCAGTTGCGCGGAATCCATGACCTGCATGGGCTGGGCCAGCGCGGCCTCAATCGCATACTCGATCTCGTCCGGTAACTTGGTGCCCTGTGCAGAGAAAAACTTGATCCCGTTATCATAATAAGGGTTGTGTGAAGCAGAAATCACAATGCCGGCCTGCGCACGCAAGGCACGCGTTAGATAAGCCACGGCAGGCGTCGGCATGGGGCCAGTCAGCAGCACATCCACCCCAGCAGCAGACAATCCGGCCTCCAGGGACGCTTCCAGCATATAGCCAGAAATCCGCGTATCTTTGCCTATCAATACTGTGGGGCGTTTACCCGCAGGCAAGTGTTCATGGCTGGCCAATACACGTCCGGCTGCATAGCCCAAGCGCATGACAAACTCTGGCGTAATCACCGACTCTCCGACGCGTCCGCGAATGCCATCTGTACCGAAATATTGCTTACCCATGTGTGTATCCTTTAATCGTTATGCTTATGTATGGTCATGCTGAGCTGGCTATTTAAGTGCAGCAACCACCTTGAGGGCTTCAACCGTCGCCTTGACATCGTGCACGCGTAACAGATGTGCCCCTTGCATGGCACTAATTACGGCAGCAGCTACACTGGCGTGCAATCTGGCGTCGACATCGTTGCCCGTCATTTGTCCCAATACCGATTTACGCGACAGGCCAACCAGCAATGGGCAGCCCAGTTCGCTAAATTCAGGCAAAGCCTTGGCCAGGGCAATATTGTGCGCGCGCGTTTTACCAAAGCCAAAGCCTGGGTCCAGCATAATGCGGTCTTGGGCGATGCCTGCCGCCAGACACATATCACGCTGGGTCTGCAAAAACAGTTTCACCTCAGCCACCACATCCTCATAATGAGGATCCAGCTGCATGGTTTGCGGCATGCCTTGCATATGCATGATGCAAACACCGGCATCGCTCTTGGCAACCACCTCAAGCGCGCCAGGTTCCTGCAAGCCTCTCACATCATTGACGATGCTGGCGCCAGCCGCAATCGCGGCCTGCATCACGGCAGGCTTATAAGTATCAATGGAGATCGGAACGGGAATATCGCGTGCGACCAGTGCCTCTATCACCGGCACCACGCGTTGTAATTCTTCGGTCAGGGAGACAGGTGTCGCATTAGGCCGCGTAGACTCACCACCGATATCGAGCACCGCGGCGCCTTGTTCGATCAATGTCAACGCATGATGCACCGCGGCATCCACCTGCTGGAATTGACCGCCATCGGAAAAGGAGTCCGGCGTAACATTGACGATACCCATGACTTGGGGCTGGTCAAAATTGAGACGAAAACGTCCACAATGAAAGAGCATAGGTCATTGATTTCCAAAAAACAAAGGCTGGCAAAAGCCAGCCTTGTTATTTTAACTGAAAGCCAGGTTGTCACAAACATGTGGCCAACCTGAACCTCAATCTTTAGTTAGGCTTTAGGTCTCAGTATCATCGCCTTTTGCCGTTGGTTGTGGTGCCGGGTTTACCATGGTGCCTGAACCACTGCCACCAGAACTAATGGTAGGTCCATTTTTCTGCTTGGGTGGACGCACTGGCAAACCAGCCATAATGTCATTGACCTGATCAGCATCAATGGTTTCGAACTCCATCAAGGCTTTAGTCATCGCCTCCACTTTGTCGCGGTTATCTTCAAGCAATTTGCGCGCAATCGCATATTGCTCATCCAGGATACGGCGAATTTCAGCATCGACTTTTTGCTGCGTGGCTTCTGAGACGGTCCGTGAAGACATACTGCCCATCCAGGAATCCTGCTCGCTACCTGCATAGACCATGGTCCCCAGCGAATCGGACATCCCGAACTTGGTCACCATGTCACGCGCCATTTTAGTCGCACGCTCAAAGTCATTCGAAGCGCCGGTAGACATCTGGTGCATGAAGATTTCTTCAGCAATCCGGCCACCAAACAGAATCGAGATATCTTCCAGCATTTTGTCCTTGTAATTGCTGATACGGTCATGCTCAGGCAACTGCCAGGTCAAGCCCAGCGCCCAGCCACGCGGCATAATGGTGACCTTGTGCACAGGATCCGCTTTCGGCAGCAACTTGGCAACCACCGCATGCCCGGACTCATGATAGGCCGTATTCAAACGCTCCTCTTCACGCATCACCATAGACTTGCGCTCTGGCCCCATGAAGATTTTGTCTTTGGCATCCTCAAAATCTTGCATATCTACCGTGCGTTTATTACGACGTGCAGCGAACAACGCCGCTTCGTTGACCAGGTTAGCCAGATCAGCACCACTAAAGCCTGGTGTACCACGGGCAAGAATATCCGCTCTAACATCTGGATCAATGGGCACTTTACGCATATGAACATTGAGGATTTGCTCACGACCTTTGATGTCTGGCAAGCCGACCATAACCTGACGGTCAAAACGGCCAGGACGCAATAATGCTTTATCCAGAACATCGGCACGGTTGGTTGCTGCAATCACGATCACACCGGAATTGGCCTCAAAACCATCCATCTCAACCAACATCTGGTTCAACGTTTGCTCGCGCTCATCGTTACCGCCACCCGTACCGGCACCGCGGTGACGACCGACCGCATCAATCTCATCAATAAATACGATACAAGGGGAGTTCTTTTTGGCGGTTTCAAACATGTCACGCACACGCGCAGCACCCACGCCAACAAACATTTCCACAAAGTCAGAGCCAGAGATACTGAAGAATGGGACTTTGGCTTCACCGGCAATCGCACGGGCCAGCAATGTCTTACCGGTCCCAGGCGGGCCTACCATCAATACGCCACGCGGGATGCGGCCACCCAGTTTCTGAAACTTGCTAGGATCCTTCAAGAATTCAACCAACTCAGCCACTTCTTCTTTGGCTTCATCGCAACCGGCCACATCAGCAAATGTGGTGCTGTTGTTGGATTCATCCAGTTGACGTGCCTTGCTCTTGCCGAACGAGAATGGGCCACCGCCCTTGCCGCCACCTTGCATCTGGCGCATGAAGAAAATCCAGACACCGATTAAGAGAATCATGGGGAACCAGGAGACAAAAATGCTCATAAGCATGGATTCATGCTCTTCTGGTTTGGCTTCTACGATAACGTTATTTTTAAGCAGGTCTGATACCAACCATGGATCGGAAGGCGAGAATGTCTCATAGTTTTTGCCCTCGTTGGTAGTCACATGCAAGGAGCGACCATCAATCTGCACCTTGGCTACGCGGCCATCTTTGACCTCTTGCATGAACTGAGAGTAAACCACCTGGCCACTGCTTCTGCCCGTGCCGCTAAATTGATTAAATACCGTCATCAGCAACAAGGCAATTGCTACCCAAATCGCGATATTCTTCAGTAGATTATTCAAAGTGGTTCCTTAACTTTAAAAACGAAAGGCAGGGAGAATCCCTAAGAAAATAATGGAGGCAAAGCCTATAATTTCAAGCCTTCAATGGCATTGTATACCCATTTTTTTGCTTGTGCGATCAAACTAAACGCAAAAAAGCATTGCAATTCAAGCTTTTCGCTGCAAACCCAGCAGATACACTTCACTGCTACGATCACGCGAGGCTTTAGGTTTACGTGTGACTACTTTGGCAAACTGGCCACGCATTTGTTTCACAATTTCCTCAAAGCCACTGCCGATAAAGACTTTGACCAGAAAGTTGCCGCCCGGTTTCAACCAATGCTGACAAAAATCCAGGGCGAGTTCCGTCAAATACGTCGCCCCTGCCTGGTCAACATCTTTGAGTCCGCTCATGTTAGGCGCCATGTCGGCAATCACCAGATCGACCAGCTTGCCATTCAGCGAGGCCTCCAATTGCTGCAGCACCGTTTCTTCGCGAAAATCGCCGCAAATAAATTCCACACCGGGAATCGGATGCATCTCCAGAATATCCAGTGCAATCACGCGGCCCTGGCCTTTGATGCGCTGGACCGCGACCTGTGACCAGCTGCCAGGTGTAGACCCCAGGTCCACTACGGTCATGCCAGGCTTGATCAATTTATCTTTATCGTCAATTTCGAGCAGCTTATAAGCAGCGCGGGCACGGTAGCCGTCTTTTTGCGCACGCTTGACGAATTCGTCATTGAGATGCTCTTGCATCCAGGCTTTACTGGTTTTGGAGGGTTTCATAGGGGGAATTCCTGCTTCATGCTAAAATGCGGTCTGTTTTCAAGGAATATTTTGCATGCAATTAAACAGCAAACAAATCGCTTATTTACGTGGTCTGGCACACAATTTAAATCCGGTAGTCATGATAGGCAACAATGGCCTGACAGACGCGGTACTCAAGGAAATCGAGGTTAGCCTCAATGCCCACGAGCTTATCAAAGTGCAAGTGGCGGGCGATGACCGCGATTTGCGTAAATCATTATTCGAAGAGATCGCCGATAAAGCGGGCGCCATCGCCGTGCACCATATCGGCAAACAACTGGTGTTTTATCGCGCCAGCGAGACCGTGAAAGCCTCAGCGAAGATCGTTATCCCCAAGCTGTAATCAAGCTCACAAACACGCCTGATACAAAAAACGCGCATTCCTTTGCGCGTTTTTTTATTGGCCTCAGTTCGACTTGACCACCAACCAGACGCCTAACAAACACTCAATCATGTAAGCAATACTCGCCACACCATGCCAGGTTTTAAAGCGGCTGGCGAACACACTTTGCATCACATCGTTTGGCAGAGCACTGGCTTTGAGCTGAGCCAATAATGGCTGGATGCCAAACTCGCCAATCAGGACCAGTATCCACATGATGAGGATCACCCAGAACAGGCCTTGTTTGAATGCAGAAAAACCGTCACTCGCCAGCCGCTGGATCAACAACCACAAGCCGCTGACAAGCCCAATGTAGCTGACAATGGTAAACAACTTTCCTGCGACGTTTCCGGCCAGCATATGGTCAGGAATGGTTTTGAACAGCACACTGGCGGTGATGGCGGTCATCCACAAAGCCCCCACCCACAGCGTAAGTAAGACCGGGTTTAACCATCCGGTGAGTCCTGATTGCTTGGCCATCGCTGCTACGCTCCTATTTTCTGCTATTCACGCATCCCAGATGATTCAATCGCAAGGACTAAACGTAGAGTACCTCAATGATTTCGTACTCTTTCACGCCGCCTGGAGACTGGATTTCAACGACTTCACCCTCAGACTTGCCAATCAGGCCACGTGCAATTGGCGAACTAACCGAGATTTTGCCATTTTTGATATCGGCTTCGTCCTCACCCACGATCTGGTAGGTTTTGGCATCGCCAGAATCCAGGTCTTCAAATCTCACAGTCGCGCCAAACACCACACGACCCTCTGCATTGAGCATGGTTGGATCAATAATCTGCAGGTTGGACAATTTCGCCTCAAGTTCGGCGATACGGCCTTCGATAAAGCTCTGCCGTTCTTTGGCTGACTCATACTCTGCGTTCTCAGACAAGTCGCCTTGTGCCCGTGCCTCAGCGATCGCCTGGATAATATTGGGTCTATCCACCGCGCGCAAACGTTGTAATTCTTCTTTGAGCAATTCTGCACCTTTCACGGTGACAGGAATCTGATTGACTGCCATGATGAAAATACCTTCAAAAAATGAGTATAAAAAAAATAAACCACACCCGAATGAGCGTGGCTTATTTAAATATCAACTAAGCCTAGTGTATGTTAACCAAGGCGTTTGTGCAAGTCTTGCACCGAGTAGACATCCATATCCTTGCTTTGTGCCATGCCGATACAAGCGGCACGCGCACCCGCGAGGGTCGTGTAATAAGTCACCTTGTTCTGAAGCGCACTGCGGCGGATCTCATACGAGTCAGTAATCGCCTTTTTGTCTTCTGTGACATTGACAATCAAACTGATCTCATCGTTCTTGATCATGTCAACAATATGCGGACGACCTTCAGCGACTTTGTTCACCGGTGTCACCTCCAGACCTTGCTCAGCCAGTGCACGCGCTGTGCCTTTGGTCGCCACTAGCGTGAAACCGAGTTTAACCAGGTCCTGCGCAATGTCGATCACTTTTTTGTGATCTTCGTTACGTACGCTGATAAAAGCTCTGCCCCCGGTAGGCATCTTCACAGAGGCCCCCAATTGTGACTTCACAAAAGCCTCGGCAAAGGTGTTCCCTACGCCCATCACTTCACCGGTCGATTTCATTTCTGGGCCCAGGATGGTATCCACGCCCGGAAACTTGATGAAGGGGAACACAGCTTCTTTCACCGAGTAATAAGGCGGAATCACTTCTTTGGTCACGCCTTGAGATTTCAGCGTCTGACCTGCCATGCAACGTGCCGCAATTTTGGCTAGCTGCAAGCCACAGGCTTTGGACACAAACGGCACGGTACGGGATGCGCGCGGGTTAACTTCGAGCACATATACCACATCGCCCTGCCCACTGTTCTGCACGGCAAACTGTACGTTCATCAGGCCTTTCACGCCCAGCGCTTTGGCCATTTGCACGGTTTGTCTGCGCAACTCATCTTGCAGGTCGTCGCTCAGGCTGTAAGGCGGCAGTGAACAGGCAGAGTCACCAGAGTGCACACCAGCTTGTTCCACGTGCTGCATGATGCCGCCGATCAACACATCTTCACCGTCGCTCAAAGCATCCACGTCTACTTCAATCGCATCGTTCAGGAAGCGGTCCAGCAGAACTGGGGACTCATTAGACACCTTAACCGCTTCACGCATGTAGCGCTCCAACTGGCTTTGCTCATGCACGATTTCCATCGCGCGGCCACCCAGCACATAAGAAGGGCGCACCACCAACGGGTAACCGATTTCAGTCGCAAGGCGAATTGCCTCTTCTGGCGCACGCGCTGTGCGGTTCGGCGGCTGCTTCAGGTTCAGGCTATGCAGCATTTGCTGGAAGCGTTCACGGTCTTCTGCACGGTCAATCGCATCTGGCGTGGTCCCAATGATAGGCACGCCAGCTTTTTCGAGGTCACGCGCCAGCTTGAGCGGGGTTTGGCCGCCATACTGCACAATCACGCCCACCGGTTTTTCGATGTTGACGATTTCGAGTACGTCTTCCAGTGTCACCGGCTCAAAGTAGAGACGGTCAGAGGTGTCGTAATCGGTAGAGACGGTTTCAGGGTTACAGTTGACCATAATGGTTTCGTAACCATCTTCACGCATGGCAAACGCCGCGTGCACACAGCAATAGTCAAACTCGATGCCCTGACCAATGCGGTTAGGACCACCGCCCAACACCATGATTTTTTTCTTGTCCGACGGATTGGACTCGCACTCTTCCTCATAGGTCGAGTACATATAAGCCGTGTTGGTGGCAAACTCAGCCGCACAGGTATCTACGCGCTTATAGACCGGACGCACATTAAGCGCCTGACGGAAAGCACGCACTGCATGCTGGTCTGTACTCAACAGCTTGGCCAGTCGACGGTCAGAGAAGCCTTTACGTTTGAGGCGGAACAGGGTCTCTTTGGTCAAATCCCCCAGCGACTTGCCTGACAATGACAATTCGAGTTTGATGATTTCTTCAATCTGCACCAGGAACCAGCGGTCGATTTTGGTGATATCAAACACTTCATCCACACTCATGCCCAAACGGAAGGCGTCCGCCACGTACCAGATACGCTCAGGACCGGGCTCACCCATTTCCTTGACGATACGGTCTTTGTCATCGGTGACCTAATCCAGACCATCCATACCGACTTCCAGACCGCGTAACGCTTTCTGGAAAGACTCCTGGAAGCTACGACCCATGGCCATGACTTCACCCACAGATTTCATCTGTGTCGTCAAGCGGCTATCCGCCTGCGGAAATTTCTCAAATGCAAAACGTGGCACTTTAGTGACCACGTAGTCAATCGATGGCTCAAATGAAGCCGGAGTCTGACCGCCGGTAATTTCATTACGCAACTCATCCAGCGTAAAACCCACCGCCAGTTTGGCCGCGACTTTGGCAATCGGAAAGCCTGTTGCTTTGGATGCCAGCGCAGATGAGCGTGACACCCGCGGGTTCATCTCAATCACAATCATGCGGCCATCGTTCGGGTTGATGGCAAACTGCACGTTAGAACCACCGGTATCGACCCCGATCTCACGCAATACGGCCAATGAGGCATTACGCATGATCTGGTATTCTTTGTCGGTCAGGGTTTGTGCTGGCGCAACAGTAATACTGTCACCGGTATGCACGCCCATAGGATCCAGGTTTTCAATCGAACAGATAATGATGCAGTTGTCCGCTTTGTCGCGTACCACTTCCATCTCGTATTCTTTCCAGCCCAGCAGCGACTCTTCGATCAGCAACTCGTTGGTTGGGGAGGCATCCAGGCCGCGCTCGCAAATGGCGATAAATTCTTCGCGATTGTAGGCGATGCCACCACCACTGCCGCCCATGGTGAACGAAGGGCGAATAATCGCCGGATAACCAATCGTGGCCTGCACTTGCAAGGCTTCTTCGAGGCTGTGTGCAATCGCGGAACGTGCAGAACCCAGGCCAATTTTGGTCATGGCTTCTTTAAACTTTTGGCGGTCTTCGGCTTTATCAATCGCCTCTTTAGTCGCGCCGATCAGTTCCACATTGTATTTCTGCAAGACGCCATGCTTGTCCAGATCGAGGGCACAGTTCAATGCCGTTTGCCCACCCATGGTTGGCAGCAAGGCATCAGGACGCTCTTTTTCAATAATTTTTTCGACGATTTGCCAGGTAATGGGCTCGATGTAAGTCGCATCTGCCATTTCCGGGTCAGTCATGATGGTGGCTGGATTGGAGTTGACCAAAATGACCCGGTAACCCTCTTCCCGCAAGGCTTTACAGGCTTGGGCGCCAGAGTAATCAAACTCACAGGCTTGACCAATGACAATCGGACCTGCACCGATAATCAGAATACTTTTAATGTCGGTTCTTTTTGCCATTAGATGGACTTTCTTTCTTGCATTAACTGGATAAAGCGGTCAAACAACACGCTCATTTCTTGCGGGCCTGGGCTGGCTTCCGGGTGTCCCTGGAAGCTAAAGGCGGGCTTGTCTGTACGCGCGATCCCTTGCAGGCTGCCATCAAACAATGACACATGCGTCACTTTGACATTGGCAGGCAGCGTCGCCGGGTCAGCCGCAAAACCATGGTTCTGGCTGGTGATATACACACGCTTGCTTTCCACATCCTGTACCGGATGGTTGGCACCGTGATGACCAAATTTCATTTTCAGGGTTTTTGCACCACTGGCCAATGCCAGCAACTGGTGGCCCAGACAGATCCCAAAAGTGGGGATGCCTGAATCCACCAAGGTTTTGATCGCTTTTATTGCGTAATCACATGGTTCAGGATCACCAGGGCCGTTAGACAGGAAAATGCCATCTGGCTGATAGGCCAAGGCTTGTTCGGCGGTTGCCTGGGCCGGCAAAACGGTGACTTTACAGCCACGTGAAACCAGCATGCGCAGAATGTTGCGTTTCACGCCATAGTCAAATGCCACTACATGAAACTGTTGCTGAGCCGCTTTGCTAAAGCCTGCGCCTAATTGCCATTCCTGCTCGGTAAACTCATAGGCTTGTGTACAGCTCACCACTTTAGCCAAATCCATCCCGGCAAGACCAGGGAAGCCCTGTGAATGGGCCAATGCCTGCGCTTCATCCACATGCTCACCCGCCATAATACAGCCGGCTTGCGCACCCTTCTCACGCAAAATACGGGTCAACTTGCGCGTATCGATATCAGCAATCGCCACTACATTGTTGGTCTTGAGATAATCGGAAAGATTTTGTTCACTGCGGAAATTGCTTTCCAATAAGGGCAGGTCACGAATAATCAGACCCGCAGCATAGACTTTGCCAGATTCAACATCTTCGCTATTGGTACCATAGTTACCAATATGCGGATAAGTCAATGTGACAATTTGTTCGGTATAGGAAGGATCGGTAAGAATTTCCTGATAACCGGTGATGGAAGTATTGAACACCACCTCACCGACTGTATGACCGGAAGCGCCAATGCTCATGCCCTTAAAAACAGTTCCATCTGCTAACACTAAAATCGCTGGAATTGTTTTTGACACCTTTAGCTCCTTAAGTTTGAATCGAAACACATCTTTTGAAGGTCGCAACATGCCTGCGAGGGCCCTATGCAGCGGTGAGTAGATGTGCAAAACGGGAAAAGTTTTTTGGACTCTTCCCGTTCAGAATTGCGGCATTATAGCCTAGATTAAAGCCTCACTCAAGGGCGAGGTATTGTCAGAGGATGTTAAAGCATGATGATTGCCCGCGTGAAATCAGCGGCTTAACCATCAATTCTTGTCAAAGCCAAGCACATCTCGCATATCAAACAAACCGGCCTGTTGGGTTGCCAGAAACTTGGCAGCGCGCAACGCGCCCTGAGCAAAGGTCGCCCGGCTGGAGGCCTTGTGCGTTAACTCTACACGCTCACCCACACCAGCCAGGACCACCGTATGATCGCCCACCACATCGCCACCGCGCAGGGTTGCGAAGCCTATGGTGCCCGCTTCACGCTCACCAGTGACACCTTCACGCGCATACACGGCACAATCCTTCAGTGCCTTGTCTATGCCTTTGGCTGCGGCTTCGCCCAAGCGCAGTGCCGTGCCAGACGGCGCATCGACTTTATGGCGATGGTGCATTTCGACGACTTCGATATCGTAGCCTTGGTTTAATACGCGCGCGGCTTGTTCAACCAAGTTAATCAGCAAGGTGACACCCACGCTCATATTGGGCGCAAACACAATCCCGATATTTTTGGCAGCTGCCTCAATACTGACTTTCTCAGCCTCGCTAAACCCTGTGGTGCCAATCACCAGCTTCACCTGCGCCTGTTGACACGCTTGCAAATATTGCATACTGGCTTCAGGACGGGTGAAGTCCACCAGCACATCAGCACCCTTCAATGCAGATTCAACATCAGAAGTAATCTTGACGCCACTCAACTTGCCAAACTGCTCACCAGCATCTCGACCAATCATGGCACTTTCAGCACGATCCAAGGCCGCATGCAGTTGCAAGCCAGGATCAGAAAAAACGCCTTCAAGCAGGGCATGCCCCATACGGCCAGACACGCCTGCAATCACTACTTTCAACATAACTCGCTCAACTTACTGTTTTATATACTATTTAGACAAACGGATTAAAAACCGATTTGCTCCAACACGCCATCCAGATGCTCTGCGCTGCCTTCTGGTGCCGTCACCTGTTGCTTGGTGGCTGGCAGTTCTGCATCATTGCCAGCACTTTCACGCACGATCAACCAGCGCTTGCTAGCGTTATCCAGCTTGAGCTGCAGACGTTTGACCATTTCGTCGCGATAGGCTTTAGAAGCATACTTCTGGTTGAAGGTGACCACTGCACTATCCCCTTCCCGCGCCACACTCACATCAGTGATTTCGAGCGTGATTTTACCTTGCTGTGGAGACAGGCGTTTTTTACGTTGCGCCTCCCAAGCTCCTCGACTAGGCAACCCGTCTGGCACAAACTCAGGCGAGTAAGCAGCAAAATAAGCATTCACATTTTTGTTTCGCCAAGCCTGCGCCCAGGCATCCACGGCCGCCTCTACACTGACTTCAGGGGTAGCGGCTGGAGGTTGTGTTGCAACTTCAGTCTGATCCATGGCAGGGGCAACCGTCGGCGTCTCGGCCAACATCACCTTGGGCGTTGCTGCTACTGCAGCCACGGCTGGAATCGTTGCCGTACGCTCACGCGTAATTAACCAGCGTTTTTGGCTAGGCTCATAACGCATTTCAAGCGTCTTATTCAGCACATCTTTGTAAGTCTTGGCCGAATATTTTTGTTCAAATTGCACTACCGCAGAAATACCATCCCGCTGCACCACAATATTATTCAAGACCAGTGTGATTGGGCCCTGGCTAGGAGAAAGACGCTGCTTGCGTTGTGCCTCCCATGCCGCTTTACTGGGCAAGTTTTCTGGCACAAAGTCAGGTGCGTAGGCGGCCAGATAGGTTTTAATATTCTTACTGCGCCAGGCCTGCGCCCAATTGGCGACTGCCTGATTAATCTCGGCATCACCGACAGCGGCAGAAGGCTCAGCAGCATTTTCTGCCACGGTCGCCACAGTAGGCTCGGCTGGCTTGGCAAGCACAGCTTCTGGTGGTAATACAGGCGTGACAGGGGCAGCCGCCAGACTTTCAGACTGAGGAGTGGCAGCGGGTTCAGCAACAACAGGAGCCACTGCAAGCGCGGCGGCAGTGCTGCTTGGCGTCACAGACTCTTTAGCTGTAGGCACTTGCGCAACCGCTTCTTTGGCAGCTGGTTTTGAAACCGAAGGTGGAGGTGGAGGCGGCAGCTCCGGTTCGGGTTCAGGTTCTGGCAACTGCTCCGCAATAAATGTAGGTGCTGGCTCGCTGGCTGCTTCTGCTTTTGGGGCAACGCCTTTTTCAGTCACTTGATGCGCTTGTGCATCCGTCGCAGGCTGATTGGCTTCAGCCATATTGCCCTTGATCATTTCCTGTTCGGTAGGGATGACAGGCGCGACATATTCCCCCTCAGGAATAAAAGGGATCACCTCGTCATCTTCAGTCATGTTGACTGTAGCCGGTGGTGAAGCAGGCTTAGCCACCGGCGCAACAGGCAAAGGCTTGGTCTGCGCTTTAGGTGCGATTGATTTTTTGCTGTTTTTTGACTTAGGGGCAGCCTCAGCAACAGCAACGGTAGCGGCCGTCGCGGCGACCGCGGCCGATGGACTTACGCCAGATGCATTTGCAGCAGAGGCAGCACTCGTGGTGGAAGCAGCGCTTGCTGCAGTATTTGATTCAGCCGCAGGTGCTACCACAGCAGGCGGCGCAGCATCCTGTTCAAAGACAGGTGGCGGCTCAACGGTGTCTGCAATTTGGGCAGCCATGGTTTTTTCATTCATGGCCTGTGTGCTGGCCGCCAAAGCCGGAGTACTCGCCTCTGCCGGATTCGCTTTCACCATTTCTTGCGGCGCAGGGGCTGCCTTATATTCTCCCTCAGGGATATGCGGCACGATTTCCTCATCGGCCATCTGCTGCGGAGTTGTGGCTGCTTGGACCTGCGTAGGAGGCTCGGCAGTGACCACTTTATTGGCTGAGTCCGCTTTGGCTGGCTTAGCTTCCTTCGCTTGAGCATCACCCTCCCAGAATTTCAGCTTGTCCGCCCAGGACTCCTCTTTCGGCGCTTCAGCTTTTTTGACCGGAGCTTCTACAATGGTTTTGATGTCCGGGTTCTCTGCCGAAGGAATCACATCGCCACGCACAGCCACCAGGCTGTCCTTATCAAAATCCAGAATGACCCGGCGTTTTTCAACAACTTGGCCTTGCTGGCGTAACTCGTAAAAATAGTCCCAGCGATTATCACTGAAACTATCTACGATGAGCGGTGTCCCCATAATGTAGCGGACTTGCGAACGGTTCATACCCGGCCGCAGTTGCATTAACATTTTTGAAGTCACCACATTGCCCTGCTGGATGTCCATCTTGAATGGTTTCATTGATGGAAGCTTGGCGCCGCACCCACTCTCCAGAGATGCGACAACCAACACAAATAAGATAGAATTACGCATTGGATTCACTTTATAATCGGTATATTCATTACATACATTAATATACCACGTAGTTTCGCGAATCAAGTACGCCATACTACTTAACCCTCGGACAAAAATTATGCATGATCCTAAAGACCTCAAAAATGCAGGCCTCAAAGCAACACTGCCCCGTTTAAAAATTCTGGAGCTATTTGAAAACAGCGAGCAGCGCCACCTGTCCGCGGAGGATATCTACAAGATCATGATCACCAACGGCGAAGACGTGGGCTTGGCAACGGTCTACCGCGTGTTAACGCAATTTGAGCAGGCGGGCTTGCTGGTACGGCATCACTTTGAGAGTGGCAAAGCCGTGTTTGAAATGAATGAAGGCACTCACCATGATCATATTGTCTGCATCAAATGTGGCCGGGTAGAAGAGTTTTATGATGAAGAGATCGAAAAGAGACAGAAAGCTGCCGCCGAAAAATATGGCTTTAGCATGCAAGACCACTCTTTAACTATTTATGGGACATGTACAAAAACGTCTTGTAACGAATCCTGATATTCAACCATCAACTATTCAGGTCTTAACACCGACCTGGATACGCTTGATTGTCAGCCTCGATCAGAGGCATGTTAAGTTCAAAGATTCACATGCATAGTGCTGCTGGTTTTCCACCTATCGCCAGCGCAGGCGCCCGAATCCTGATTCTGGGTTCTCTGCCTGGAGTGACCTCCCTGCGGCAACATCAATATTATGCGCACCCGCAAAACGCGTTCTGGCACATCATGGAAACATTATTCGGGATTCCAAAACAAGCGGCTTATGCGCAACGCTGTGACCAGCTGCAATCACTCAAGTTGGCGATATGGGATGTGTGTCACTCGGCCAGCCGACCTGGTAGCCTGGATAGTGCGATTGTCGCGAAGTCTGTGATAGCAAATGATATTCCAGGCTTACTCAAACACATTCCAACCATAGAATGTATTGCCTTTAATGGTCAAGCGGCGGCAAGGCTCATTAAAAAACATGTTGTTTTAGAGACCACAATCCCGCAGATCACCCTGCCTTCAACAAGCCCGGCCCACGCCAGCCTGAGTGTTGCGCAAAAGCTAGCACAATGGCAAACACTACAAGTCAGGCTGTCACACCCAGCATTTCTTTCGCATGCTGGCGAGTCGCCTCGGTAATCTGCAAACCGCCCAGCATACGCGCGATTTCTTCAATCCGTTCATGCGCATTGAGCGCATGAATCCGGCTCAAGGTCACGCCTTGCTGTTCAGACTTGCTGACTTGCAAATGTTGTTGCGCCTGCGAGGCCACTTGCGCCAAGTGGGTGATGACCAGCACCTGTCTGTGTTGACCCAGTTCACGCAACAAACGGCCCACCACTTCGGCCACTCCGCCACCAATGCCCACATCCACTTCATCAAAAATCATGCAGGGTACGGTGCCTAATGATGCGGTGGTCACTTGCAAGGCCAGGCTGATCCGCGACAACTCGCCGCCTGACGCGACTTTATTGAGCGGCCGCGGCTCGACCCCGGCATGACCGGCCACCATAAACTCCACTTGTTCAAGGCCATAGGCAGCCGGTTCGCCCGGCGTCAGACTCACCGCAAAACGCCCCCCTTTGAGTGACAGTGCCTGCATTTGTCCGGTGATGGTCTCGGATAAGGCTTGCGCCGCCTGGTGTCTGATAGCAGACAGTGCGGCGGCTTGTTGCTGATAAGTCTGCCAAGCTGCCTTTACCTGTTTTGCCAAGGCTCCGTCATCGGCAAACGTTTCCAGCTCAGCCATCCGGCTTTGCTGCTGTTGCAACAGTGCTGGCAACTCATCTGGCTTGACCCGATACTTGCGGGCCGCGGTGTGGATCGTCTGAATACGTGACTCCACCTCAGCCAAACGCTCAGGATCAAGTTCACTTTTTTGCAAATGCCGATTGAGTGCACGACTCGCTTCTTCGAGCTGAATCACCGCCGAATCGACCGTTTCTGCAATCGGTTGCAATCCGGCATCGATGACTTGCAATTCAGCGAGCTTGCTTTGCACTTGCGACAACAAATCCAGCGCATTGACCTCCTCGCCTTCACTCATCATCTGCAAGCTCGCCTCCATGCCAGTCAGCAGACTGGCACCATGACTGAGCCTGACATGCTCTTGCTGCAAGGCGAGCCATTCTTCTGCTATAAAGCCGAGTTGTGATAACTCGCGGGTGCTGTCACGCAACAGCGCCAATTCCTCTGCATACTCACTGGCATTTTTCTCGAATGCCGACTGTTGCTGATGCAACTGAAACCAGGCTTTATAACTTTTAGCCACGTCTTTAGCCAAAGGCACCGCCTGCGCATAAGCATCCAGAATTTCACGCTGGGTGGCAATCTTTAACAAGGAGTGATGTGCATTCTGGCTGTAGATATCAATCAGCGTCTCCCCGATTTCACGCAACTGCCCGACGGTTGCAGAAACACCGTTAATAAAGGCACGGCTGCGGCCGTCGGCATAAATCACGCGCCGCAGAATCAAGCTATCATCAACGGCCATTTCTTGTGCACGCAACCAGTCTGCAGCCGCCTGGTTACCCGAAATATCAAACGTGGTGGCAATCTCGGCTTTGTCACAGCCCTTGCGCGTCACATCGCCTTCGTTCCTGGCGCCCAGACTCAGCGACAGCGCATCAATCAAAATCGATTTGCCTGCACCGGTCTCGCCGGTGAGTGCCGTGTAGCCTGCCGAGAACTCCAGTTCCAGCACATCAACAATGACAAAATCTCGAATAGATAGGGCTTGTAACATAGATGGTTAAACGGGCGCGTTAGCCCCAGTTGAGTTTGTTGCGTAACATATCAAAATAGCAGTAGTCTTGAGGGTGCACGAGCCGAATCGACTGCTCAGCACGCGCAATACGCACATGGTCTCCGGCGGCCAAAGGGAATTGGCCTTGGCCATCATAACTTATCTGAGTGTCGGCCGCGCTGACCACAATCACCTCAATCACACTGTCCGCAGGCACGGTGATCGGCCGATAACTGAGGGTGTGCGGACTGATAGGCACGATCGAAATCGCCTCCAGATCGGGATGCATAATCGGCCCCCCGGCGGATAAACCATATGCGGTTGTCCCGGTCGGCGTGGTCAAAATCAGGCCATCCGAACGCTGTCGAGACACAAACTGACCATCCACATGCACCTCAAGCTCAATCAGGCGAAAGGCGCTTTTAATCACCACATCGTTTAAGGCAACCACAGGCAAAATCTGGCTGCCCGATCTGGTCACCACTGAATGCAGTAACATGCGTGACTCAAGCTGAAAATGACCCTGTAAAATCTCGTCAATCTCATCCAGCATCTGGTCCGTTTGCAAGTCAGTCAAAAAGCCGAGTCGCCCGCGATTAATGCCAATCAAGGGCACGCCGGTTTCACGCAAAGCACGGCCGACGCTCAGCATGGTTCCATCGCCGCCCATGACAATCACCAGATCGGCTTTGCTACCTATCTGTTCCAGCGAGGCCTGCTCAAAACCTTCTTGTTCCACATAGGCTGCGGTATTGGCTTCCACACAGACATGCAGCCCCTTGGCTAACAAGTGATGTGCCAAGCGGGTCAAATCACTTTGCATTTGCTGCAAGGCAGCAGTGTCCATATACTTGCCGACAATGGCAACTGAGCGGAATGTAGGTTGCATGCCGCATTAAAGCATAGAAGCCCTGAACTGAAAAGCTAAAGGGGCTGTTATCCCAGGCGCAAATGATGCAAAATCTAACTCATTCTAATGAGATCGTCTAAAGTGGATAAACGCGCGCAAATTTTGCTTAAAACCTTGGTAGAGCATTACATCAGTGAAGGGCAACCCATAGGCTCCCGCACCCTGCTCCAGCATTCCGGCCTGGATGTTAGCCCTGCGACAATACGTAACGTCATGAGTGACCTCGAACAATTGGGGTTTATTGCCAGTCCACATACCTCTGCGGGCAGAGTGCCCACCAAAAAAGGCTACCGCCTGTTTGTGGACTCGCTGATGACGGTTCAGCCGCTTGATCAACGCGCCCTCGCCCAGCTTAAAACCGGACTATCCTCGCCCGACCCGCAAGCACTCATTAACAATGCGGCCGATATGCTCTCGCAACTGACCCAGTTTGCAGGCCTGGTCATGACGCCCAAGCGTAGCCGCAACGTGCTTAAACACCTTGAGTTTTTACATATCAATGACAAAAAAATACTCGTGATTCTGGTGACCGATGACGGCCAGGTACAAAACCGGATTGTCCTGACCGACCGCGCCTTTAGTGCCATTGAGCTCACCACGGCCAGCAATTATGTCAACAGCCACTGTCAGGGGCTCACCCTGGAAGAAGTACAGATCAAGCTCAAGCAGGAGCTGCAACAAATGCAGGCAGACATCAATCACCTCATGTCTGCTGCGCTGGATGCTGCCAGCCAACCCGAGCCTTCAGAAAAAGAGGCGGTGGTGATTGCGGGCGAACGCAAACTGCTAGAAGTGAATGAGCTCTCAACCAACGTCGGCAGCTTGCGCAAACTGTTTGAGATTTTTGAACGCCGCACGGCGCTGATGCAATTGCTTGATCAAAGTCAACGCGCCGATGGTGTACAAATCTTTATCGGTGGCGAAAGTGGCTATCTGGCACTGGATGAATGTAGCCTGGTCACTGCGCCCTATGAAGTCGATGGTCAGGTCGTGGGGACGCTGGGTGTGATCGGCCCGACCCGAATGGCCTATGAGCGGATTATCCCGATTGTCGATATCACGGCCAAGCTGTTATCTAGCGCACTCTCAAACTAAATATTGCCTGACCATATCAGGCTAATAATTCCGACACCGAGATCAGCCACGGGCGGATAAACCTTCTACTGCTGTTTTTTCACAATCCTGATCTACATGCTTGTCTATGTTGCGCAAAGCGCTCGACACAAGTTCGTTTTTTATCACTCAGGAGTTTGTTATGAAAAAATCCGCTTTATCAGTTGCACTATGTCTAAGTACTTTAATCATTAATCCCACGTATGCTGCAACCTACGATGCGACTCGAGCTGGTGGCGGTTATGTTTTCAGCAATATTTTTAGCGGCAATACAAGTTTCAATGACTACATTTCGTTTAGCACTGATGGCTTACAACAAGTCCTCACCAGTATTTCTGGTACAGGAACCACCTTTCAGTTCAAGGAATTTAACTTACTGGATGAAAACAAAAACCTGGTCATGAATGGTACGGTATTCAATTCCGGCCCCAATCTTTCTTTTGGATTTACAAATAGCATTCAACAAGGTAGCTACTATCTGCAAGTCGTTGGAGAAAGTACAGGTACAAATGCCAGCTACGCAGGGACCATTACCTTAGCGAACGCAGTCCCAGAACCTGAGTCCGTAGCGCTGATATTGGCGGGATTAGGCCTCTTAGAATTGAAACGCAGAAGACAAGCTTAAACATGATTCAGCCCTCCCTTGTTAGAGCAACGTTATGCTCTGGCAAGGGCTATTTTGTCTACGCAACAATTTGATTTTCTTTTATAAGAAATATTCACCCGTCAGATTCCTCTGACACACTAATCAGCTTGGATTGACTGCCTACGCTCTGCTCACTTACTTAAAATACCTACATGTTTAATCCCTTTGGAGAGGAAATCATGAAAAAACCATCCCCTGTCTCACTTCAGAAATCCCTGGTTTGGACTGCCCTGCTGGTCCTGACTCTGAGCACTTCTGCCTGTGGCTCAATGAGCACGCGCGGTAAAAACACTGCCATTGGCGCGGGTGTAGGCGCAGTCGCAGGCGCAGTCTTAACTGGTGGCAGCTCCATCGGAACGGTCGGTGGTGCGGCGGTTGGTGGCGTGATTGGTAACCAGATTCATAAGAAATAACCTTGATCTAAACAAAGATTCTGGTCGCAAATCAGCCGCATGATTTGCGACCAGAATACCTATCGCAACAACAAACGTCGGCACTTTTCAAAACAAGGTGAGTCATAAGGGCACTTTTCACTTAAAATGCGCTCATGACTTACTACCAGCCAGAACCTGCTTACACCCACGGCAGTCAACCAAAAGTGGGTATCTTGTTAGCAAACCTAGGCACGCCCGACGCCCCCACGGCGAAAGCCTTGCGGCCTTACCTGCAGCAGTTTTTGATGGATAGACGCGTGGTCGAAATCCCGCGCTTTATCTGGTGCTGGATTCTGCATTGCATCATCCTGGTGATTCGCCCGAAAAAATCGGCAGAAAAATATGCCAGCGTGTGGACAGACCAAGGTTCACCGCTCATGGTTTATGCCCAGCAACAGAAAACCTTATTGCAACAGAGTCTGGCTAAACACATCAACAGCCCGTTTGCCGTCGAACTCGGCATGACCTATGGCAACCCCAGTATGAAAAGCGCAATTGAATCTCTCAAGGCACAAGGCTGCGACCGCATTCTGGTATTCCCGCTCTACCCCCAATACGCCGCCAGCAGCACTGCTGCCGCGCTGGATGCCGTGTGGCGCGTACTACTAAAAATGCGCAACGTGCCTGCCATCCGTACCATCAAGCACTACCACGATCATCCGCTGTACATTCAAGCCTTGGCCAGCCATATCAAAGCCTACTGGCAACAACACGGCCAGCCAGAAAAACTCGTGATGAGCTTTCACGGCGTGCCTAAATTCCACCTGATGAAAGGCGACCCCTACCATTGCGAATGCCACAAAACCGGACGCTTGCTGGCAGAGGCCTTAGGCTTAAGCAAAGACCAATACCAAATCGCCTTCCAGTCCCGTTTCGGTCGTCAGGAATGGTTGCAACCTTACCTCGCCAACACGCTAGACGCCTTGGGTAAACAACAACTCAAACGCATAGATGTCGTTTGTCCCGGCTTTAGCAGCGACTGCCTGGAAACCTTGGAAGAAATTGCCATGGGAGGTAAACACTTGTTCCAGTCTGTCGGCGGTGGGGATTATCACTATATACCTGCACTCAATAGCGAAGCGGTCTGGATTGAAGCTATGCGCGATATTGCGCTGGAGCATTTGCAGGGTTGGGTGAGTAATGAGTTTGACTCAGCAAAAGCAGCAGCTGAAGCACAAGCGAGTAAACAACACGCTTTGGCAATGGGCGCTGAAAAATAACGCTGCGGCTCGAACATCACATTTTTTAAACATTTTAAAGCCCTCATGACTGACATGTCATTTTCCAGCATCTAACTTGGCTGCACGTCAAAAGGATGAAAACACTGGCCAAAGCTTCGCTATCTAGATGGCCAGTGTTGGTGGAGAGAGCGCCGTGATGTTGAGTCAAAAAATTAGTATCAGCATTTATCTGCCTGAGAACTGTGCACAAAGATAGCAAATCTATCTCCTGCATTTTGCACCAAGCATAAAAACTCATTTCAGCGTCCATTCGCATTGGTCTTGCTTGCAGCGCTCGCCTATTCCACTGCCAGCCCTCCCCAATTACGCGTTATAATCGCGTTTTAACGTTTTTATCGTTCCCCTATGATCATTATCACCGGTGGTGCAGGCATGATTGGTTCTATCATGGCCTGGCATTTAAACAACAAACTGGGTCGGCAAGACCTGGTGATTGTTGACCGTATCACGCATGAAAACCAGTGGCAAAACCTGGTACACAGGCACTATGCCGAATACCTGGATAAAGACCAGCTGTTTGAGTTTCTCGAAGAAAATGATGAGATCACGGCAGTGATTCATATGGGGGCGATCAGCGCAACCACCGAGCGTGACTTTAACAAGCTGGTGGCGGATAACATGCATTATTCGCAAGACTTGTGGTCCTGGTGTGCCGAGTATGAGGTGCCGTTTTTCTACGCCAGCTCAGCAGCCACGTATGGCGGTGGTGAGCAAGGCTATGACGATGCCAGCATTGAGAACTTGCGGCCATTAAATGGCTATGGCTACTCCAAGCACTTTTTTGACCAGTGGGTGTTGCAGCAAGTCGCACAAAAGCAACCTACCCCGCCCGCTTGGGCTGGATTCAAGTTCTTTAACGTCTACGGGCCGAATGAATATCACAAAGAGCGCATGGCCAGCGTGGCGTATCACACGTTTAACCAGTTTAGCGAAACCGGGACCATGCGCCTGTTTAAAGGCACCAAAGAAGGCATAGAAGATGGCATGCAGTTGCGTGACTTTGTTTATGTGAAAGACGTGGCGGATGTGATGGGCTTTTTCCTGGAATCCGCCCTCAAAAACAAACCGGTTGCTAGTGCGATTTACAACATAGGCACCGGTCAGGCGCGTAGCTTTAAAGACCTGGCAACCAATGTGATGACCAGCATGGGCCGCGAGCCCAACATCACGTATATTGATATGCCGCAAGACCTGCAGGGCAAATATCAGTACTTTACCCAGGCGGAGATGAAGAAGCTGCGCGATGCGGGATATAAAAAGCCGTTTACCTCGCTGGAGGAAGGCGTCAAAGACTATGTGCAAAACTATTTGATGCAAGACGACCCTTACGCATAAGTCATCAAACAATTGAGCGATAGATTGTGAGCGATATGAACCATATTGAATACCTCAAAGGTGAACACGCCGCCCATATGGCGATGTTTCAGGCGCTGGAGCCCTTGTTTCCACTCATCAGCGATGTCGGCAACTTGCTGCGTGATTGTATTGCGCGCGGGGGCAAGATTCTGCTGTGTGGCAATGGCGGCAGTGCGGCAGATAGCCAGCATATTGCAGCAGAGATTGTCGGCCGCTTTAAAAAAGAGCGCAAAGGTCTGCCCTCAATTGCACTGACAACAGACACCTCCATCCTGACCTCAGTAGGCAACGATTATGGCTATGACTATATTTTTGCCCGCCAGGTAGAAGCCCTCTGTCGCCCGGAGGATGTGCTGATCGGCCTCACCACCAGTGGCAATAGCGCCAATGTGGTTCGTGCCATTGAAACCGCCAATGAAATCGGCGCCACCACCATAGGCATGACTGGCGGCACAGGTGGCAAGTTAAATGCCCTGTGCAAGCACAATATTGTGGTGCCATCCAGCGTGACTGCACGCATCCAGGAAGCGCACATCTTTATCGGCCACAGCTTGTGCGAGATTCTGGAGTCTTAAGTCTGATGAATCCTGCATTCAGTAAAGTTGTGCAGCAGTTTGGTGAACAGGGTGCCCATGCCCTGGTGATTGGGGACGTGATGCTGGACCGCTACCTGCTCGGCGAGGTCAACCGCATTTCACCTGAAGCACCGGTCCCGGTTGTGCTGATCAAATCCGAACAACAGCGCGTAGGCGGTGCCGCCAATGTAGCAGCCAACCTGGCATTATTGGGTATCTCAACCAAGATGATTGGCTTGATGGGCAATGATAGTGAAGGCCAGACCTTACTCAAAGCCATGCAGTCACATGGGATTACGACCGAGGCCATGCTCACCAGCCAGCATCGTCCAACCATTGCCAAAACCCGTATTCTGGGTGGACATCAGCAAATGCTCCGCCTGGATCAGGAAGACACCCAGAGTTTGAACGAAAGCGAACAAGCTGAAATCCTCGCCAATATTGACACTGCACTGGCAGCGCAACCTGCCCTGGTGATTTTGTCAGACTACGCCAAAGGCCTGCTCACCGAAACCGTCTGCCAGCAGGTGATCCAGCGTTGCCGTACGCGGCAGATACCGGTGTTGGTAGATCCTAAAGGCCGCGATTACACCAAATACCGTGGCGCAACAGCACTCACGCCGAATAAAAAAGAAACCGCCGAAGCCTGTGACAGCAGCCAGCAAGATCCGGCGCTAATCGCAAAAGCAACGGCGCTCAAGCAACGCTTGCACCTGGATTTTCTAGCCGTCACCAGAGGCGAAGAAGGCATTACGCTGATTGATGACAGCACCCACCATCTGAACGCCACCGCCAAGCAGGTATTTGATGTCTCAGGCGCAGGGGATACCGTGATTGCCACCCTGGCTGCCGGGCTGATGCACGGGCTGTCGGCACTGGATAGCTTGTCATTGGCCAATATTGCCGCTGGCGTGGTGGTCGGCAAAGTCGGCACCGTGCCAATTACCAAGGCCGAATTACTTGATGCGCTGATGACGGCACAAGGCAATGAACAGGCGCACAAAATTTGCGCACTGGAAGAGCTCAAGCAAAAGGTCAGCCGCTGGAAACAACAAGGGCAGAAAATCGTCTTTACCAATGGCTGTTTTGATTTATTGCATGCAGGCCATGTCACTTACCTTGAAGCGGCCAAAAAGCGGGGCGACAAACTGGTGCTGGGACTAAATACAGATCGTTCGGTATCTGCACTTAAAGGTCCGACCCGACCCGTGGTGAATGAAAATGATCGTGCGCGCGTGCTGGCCGCCCTGGAGTCGGTGGACGCGGTCATTTTGTTTGATGAAGACACGCCTTTGAACCTGATCATGGCAGTTCAACCTGATGTCATTGCCAAGGGCAGCGACTACACCGCAGCCCAAGTGGTCGGCGGCAAAGAGGTGCTCTCTTGGGGCGGTGAAATTGCATTGATTGACTTGGTGGAAGGCCGAAGCACCACCAATCTGATTAAAAAAATGCATGCATGAGTAGTGCTGAAAAGATTCTGGTCATCGGCCCGTCGTGGGTAGGCGACATGGTTCTCGCGCAAAGCTTGTTCAAGCAACTCAAGTCGGATCGTCCCGCTTGCCAGATTGATGTAGCTGCACCTTCGTGGACACTGCCATTGCTGGCGCGCATGCCCGAAATCACCCAAGCCATCGCCCTGCCCTTCAAACACGGGCAATTATCTTTAGGCGAGCGCTGGCGCTTTGGCCGTGGCCTGAGGGTTCAGGGTTACACACAAGCCATCTTACTCACCAACAGTCTGAAATCAGCCATTTTTCCCTGGGCTGCCGGCATTCCATTACGGACCGGTTTTAAAGGAGAGATGCGTTACGGCTTGGTCAATGACATGCGCCCGCTGGATAAAACCCGTCTCAAAAAAACCGTCGAGCGCTTTGTGACCCTGGGTTTAAGCCCGCAAACTGTGCTCCCTAGCGCCTTGCCACAACCTGCATTGGTCGCTGATGCAGCCAATGCTGACCGATTACTGCACGCTTTCAAGCTCGATGCCTCCAAACCGATGCTGGGTCTCTGCCCAGGGGCCGAATATGGCGAAGCGAAACGCTGGCCAGCCGAGTATTACGCGCAAGTCGCCAATCATGCGCTAGATGCAGGCTGGCAAGTGATGCTGTTTGGTTCCGATAAAGATGCCCCGGTGACGGCCTCCATCCAACAGCTCACGCAGCAGCGATGCCTGGACCTGGCGGGCAAAACCAGCCTGGGGGATGCAATTGACGTGATGTCGTTGTGCCAACGGGTGGTCAGTAACGACTCGGGGCTGATGCATGTGGCTGCCGCACTTGATAAGCCATTGGTAGCGATTTATGGCTCTTCTGACCCGAAACACACGCCACCGATGCACCCGGATGCAGTGATCCAATATCTGGGGCTGGCATGTAGCCCGTGTTTCAAGCGTGTATGCCCGCTCGGTCATTTGAATTGTTTGCGACAATTGTCCCCTGAACAAGTCTTACCCACACTCGCACTCACGCGCGTGGAGTTTGCGTCATGAAGCGCTTTTCTTACCTGCAAAAAATCACGCAAGCCCAATGGTTAACCCTGTATTTGCTGACCGCCTTTCTGATCGTCAGCAAAGTCATGTATAACCAGCATGGCTGGGTAAACAACGACTCACTGTTGTATTTTGAGCAGGCCAGACTTCTGGCTGCATGGCAATGGCAGCAGGCGTATCGCCTGTTCTCGTGGCCGTTCTACCCAAGCCTGCTCGCACTGATACACCGCAGTACCGGTCTGGAGATACACAGCGCGGCCATCGGCCTGAATATAGTGTGCTTTGTGCTGTTTGTCGCAGGCTTTCAACAATTGCTGCTAGAAGCGGGCGCCAAGTTGCGCACGCTGCACTGGGGGCATGGCCTGCTGTTCTCCACGCAATATATGGTCGGCAGTGTATTAGGCATGTTGCTGCGCGACGAGGGCTTTTGGGCGGCCTACACCTGGGGCCTGGTATATTGGCTACGCAGCCTTAAAACGCAACGCTGGCAGGACCTGCTGGCGTTTCAGGCCGCCATGGTCATCGCCACCTTATTCCGGATTGAAGCGGCGGTTTATTTTCTCGCCCTGCCCTTCTGCGCACTTGCCTATACCGGCTTAAGCGCCTCAGCGCGAATCAAGCTTTGGCTGCGCGCCAATAGCCTCAGCCTGCTCACGGCATTGATGTTAGGCATCGCCTTATTCGCTGGCGTATTGCGTCTGGATCAATTAGGCAGGTTGCAAGAAATCGTCACTCAGGTCACGCGCCTGTTTGGGGAACGCATCGATTTTATTCAACAAAAAGCCGCCATTATCAACCAGCAGGTATTAGGTGAAGATCTGGATGAATACGGCCTGTTCAGCCTCTGGGTAACCTTGATCCTGATTGCCATCAGCAAAACATTAAAAACGGCCGGCCTGCCAGCATTAATTGCCATCTGCTGGCCCAAACAGAGCTGGTGGTCGCGCTTCCCGGCACCCGCCCGGCATCTGGCGCTGGCAACACTCAGCGTCAGCTTTGTCGTCAGCCTGGTGATCTTGTTGAATGTGTTTGTCCTCTCCAGCCGCTATGTCATTGCCAGTGGCATCGTGTTTATTTTCCTCGCCGCGTTTGCCATGACTGAATGGCAAAGCCGCTGGCCCAAGCTCAGTAGCAGAGGGGTTGCCTGCTTGCTGGTTGCCATGCTCGCCTACTCCTTATGGGATAGAAATCCGATTGATCTTGATCGGCAGGCGGTGGACTACATCCAGACCATCAATCCACAACAGCAACCGGTGTTTTATGACACCGAAAATGCGCGGTTTTATGCCCACCAACCATATCAGGATAGAGTACTGGGTCATACCCTGTTTCCCGAGCTGGTCAAGCAGCAGGCGATCTCGAAGTATGACTACTATATGATCACTATCAGCAAGGATGCGGTGGATGTGGCTTATGAACAGCTCGCTGTGCAAACCTTGCAAAAAGCCAATTTCAAGCTGGTCAAAACCTTTTACGGTTGGCGCGGTAAATCTAAAGTCATGATTTTTAGCAAACAGGCCGTGATACCCTGATGCAATACGTTAAAATTCATAAAAATAATTCACTATTCGTTCAGGCCTCCTCATGATTCATTCGCTGACCCAAAAATTTCCCATTCTTAACCTCTGGCAACCACCGTTCAAACATTTGCTGCGCTTAAGCATTCTTTGGGTGATTCTGGTGGCGTGTACCGCAAACGTCTGCAACAGCTTTTTCATTAAATGGGGTTTCCGCGACGACTCCCGCTATGCGTCGCTAGTAGGGGTGATTGATGGCACGGCTTACCAGCCCTATGTTTACCGCTCAACGGTCCCGCGTCTGGCTGACCTGGCCGTGCAGCAGATTCCGGAAAAGAAACAGGAAAAGCTGTTTGAACGCATCATCTCGTCCGACAAACTGAAAAACCATTTCTTTCACGATGTACCTGCCGAGGAATGGACGCCTCGCGTGGCGCTGGACTACCACCTGATGTATGGCCTGACTTTGCTCAGTTTTCTGCTGACGCTGATTTTTCTGCGCAAGATTTTTCTGCATTTTTCTGACAACTACTCGGCCTCTATCCTCGCCGTGGTGCTGTTTAGCCTGATCTACCCGCTGACTTTCAAGCGTGGCGGCTATTTTTATGATTTCTTTGAACTGCTTGGTATCACAGTCAGCACCTATTACTTTCTGACTGACCGCAAGTTTCTGGCGTCCATCTTGCTCATGCTCACGGCATTTAACAAAGAAACCGCCTTCGTTGCCGCATTCGGATTTTTCTTTTTACATGCCAAAGACTACCCCATGCAAAAGCGCGTGGCTTACTTTGCGCTGCAATTCATTGCCTGCTTCCTGATCCGGCAATGGATCATCGCACCGTATACCGGGAACACGGATTCTGCGCTGCATTTTCACTTGCTTGATAACGTAAAATTCTGGCTCAATCCGGTCAATTACTTCAAATTGAGTGATTTTTATACACTGGGATTGTTCTCGCCCACGTTGCAGCACGTCTTGCTGTTTCCATGGCTGGCCTACTGGATACGCGCTGGCTGGCAACAAATGGATGACATGCTCAAACGGTATACATTGGGGATTTTTATTCCTAACCTGCTGCTGTTCCTGAACTTCACCACCAAGGATGAGTTCAGAAACTTCTCGCTGAGCATGATCGCCTTGTACATCATCCTGATTCATGGGTTTTCAAACTTCAGGCAGTGGCTGGACCAGAAGTGATTACGCACGCATGAGATTCGTAGATAAATTGCGCATGGGTTACCGGCGCTGGCAATTGGGTGACGCCTTCAAGCATCAATACAACTGCCACCCGGACTTTGACCTGCAGCGCGGGGAACACAGCTGCACCATCCTCTGGAAAAAGCAGCCAATAGCCACCATCCCTTTTGCACATACGCTGAGCCAACAACAACGGGGACCATGCTGGATCGTCGCTTCCGGCCCTTCGCTGGCCGAGATTGATCTGCAGAAAATCGCCTCGTATCCGACCATCAGCCTCAATTGCGCGATTAAAAAATTTAGCGCGGCCAAGCTCCATCCGACCGACTGCGTGATTGTGGATCACCGCGTATTTGAGCGCCAGTGGGATTGTGTCGTCGAATCTGTGCGTTCGGGCGCGCGCTGTTTCTTCAACTTTGAAGGGCTGAGTATTATTGCTGAGCGGGCGCCGGAACTGCTGAAGCAAGGCAATCTCTACCTGATTGAATCGGTGAGTCGCAAATATGGGGTGGCCAGAGGCAGTGCCGAGCAATACTTGCAGGCATTTGCGCAATCGCCTGAGATTCTGCTGGCCCCGGACTTATTGCCCTACTGCCGCTCGATTGGCTTTAGCCACAATTTACAACAAGGCGTGTTTGCCGGGAAAACGGTGGCCACCTGGGCAGTACAACTGGCGTTTGCCCTGGGCTATGAGGCGATTTATATTCTGGGCATGGATTTGGGCGGCACCGGTAAAGCCCACTTTTATGCCGACCAGCACAATCCTTCACCAGATTTTCTGCGCTATTACGAACCGCATATTCGCGGCTGCTTTGAGCTGGCGCGTCTGGCCAGTGAAAAAACAGGGGTTAAGCTATATAATCTGTCGCTACAGAGCGCCTTGCCTGCCGAGATTATTCCAAAAATGTCGTTTGCCGAGGCTTTGCAACAAATTACCGAGACGGCATCCGTCAAGAAATGATTTAAGTTATGAAAATTATTATCCCGCTGCAAACCTGCTCCACGCGTATTCCGCATAAAAACATTCGCCCTTTTTATCAGGACGATTCGCTGTTCGACATCAAGGCCAAGCAAATCCTGACCTTTGAAGCGCCAGAAAATGTCTATGTGTCATCGGAAAGCGTGGAACTGGTCAAACCGTTATGTGACAAGTATGGCTTTCACTTTATGCAGCGCGATGCCTCCCTGACCGGCAACAAGATTTATCAGCCTGACCTGGTCAAAGCGCTAACCGACCCGCTGCCTGGTGACGATGACATTATGTGGATTCAGGTCACCTCGCCCTTATTTAATCAGTTCAAGGAAGCTTTGGCGGTCTGGAAAGACGTCCGCAACGATTATGATTCGCTGGTTGCCGTTAAACCGTTCAAAGGGCATTTGCTGGATGGCAAGGGCAATCCGGTCAACTATGGGTTTGGTTACTGGCACAAGGTCTCGCAAGACTTGCCCAAGTTATATTCGGTGTTGTGGAGCCTGTTTATTCTCAAACGCGAGACGGTCAACCGCTTTCACTACCATATCGGCGTCAATCCCTACTTGTTTGAAACCAACCATATGGTGGTCGATATTGACTACCATGAAGACTTCGAGCTGGCAGGCATGATTTACACCAAGCTACACGGTACGATTTAATTCACCGCCAAATCATTCACGCCGCGCTTACATGGCTACGCCAGCGCGGCGTTTGCGCTGGTACTTGGCGTAAAGCTTGTCCGCACGCTGCGCAATGGCACGGTAAATTGCCGACTCCCCACGCAGTAACTGACGGTCGTCACCAACATAATGCCGAAGAAATGTGAGCAGATCTCCGCGGGTCAATTGAACATCCATGGCTGAAAAATACAGCGCAGCCAGATCTTTCATTTGCATACGTTGCGAAGGCTGTGCACGAATTTCTGCTCTATGCAAATCCAGCACATGCAATCGTGGCGGCAGCAGCGTCAATTCAGCCGCTTTAAAGCAGAAATGGCAGATATAAAAGTCACGATGGTAGAGCTGATACGCATGCATCTGACGTGCAATCTCCGCCACCCGGCGGATCAGCGCACGCTTGAACCGCAGTGTGGGCGATGTGATTTTCCACTGTAGCGCCAAATCCTCCAGCGTGACAATCTCGCCCAAATCCTCGGTAATCACAAATGAGCGCTGAGTGGCGGGCAGCCAGCCCTGGATGCCATGCCCCACATAAGGCGTGGTGGGAATATGCAAGCGCTGCAAGGCGGCGATGGCCGCCACCTCATTCTGCGCATTCACCACCGGGCGTTTAAAGCTGAGCCAGTTTTTGAACAACTCGCCCCATCCCACACCAAAATGCCGTTTAATAAAAAAATGCTGGCCCGCCAGCGCAATCCGCAAGGTCTCGCGTTCGGCAACCTTGCGGAAACTTTTGCCCGGCAACTGCATAAAAAAATCAAACACATCCGGTCGTTGCCGAATCTCGGCAGGCAGCGGATTTTCTGCGTTAAATTGTACCGTCGTACTCATGACGCCTTGTCTTTGTGCAAGGCCAAAAAGCGGCTGCAATTCTGGATCGCCTGCAATAACAATGGTTGATATTTGGCCATGAGGCTGTCTTGCGCGCTGGCAGATAATGATTCATCGTGCGGCCCGGTCGGCACAAAATGATCCACGCCATGATGCAAATATGGAATACGGTACTTCATATCCGTTGTTTGCACGCCAATAGAGTGCCAGTCACTGACCACAACAAATGGGCGTGACTGCGTGGTCAGCAACGACAGGCCCAGCGAATAGCTGCTACTATCCTCAGGCGCACCCAGGGCCTGTAATAACGTTGGTGAAATATCCAGATGGCTGGTCATGCGCTCAATCTCGGCATGCGCGTGCTGCGGCATCCACACCACCATGGGCGTATGTGTCTGCTCCTCAACAAAACTTGAGTTATGCCCCCAGAAGCCCTTTTCCAGAAACTCTTCTCCATGATCGCCAGTGATGATGACAATGGTATTGTCTAATGCGCCCTGCGCACGCAGTTCATCAAGCACCCGCCCCATCTGTTGATCTACCCAATGGGCAGCATTGGTATAGCGGTTTTTGAACTCGCCGATCTTGGGCTTGAGCGACTCGCGGCTCATGCCCCAGTAATTCACATCCTTCAAATACGGGGAGGCAATCACGGCTTGCTCGGGGAAGTCATAACGCGCATGCGTAGACTCAAAGAAGAAAAAGCTCATAAATGGCCGCTGCTTGTCCCGCGCACGCAAAAAGGCGATTTGCTCAGAGGCATTTTGTTGGTCACGCTGCCAGGGGGTTAACTTCTCCTCCGCCTCGTGCAGCTGTGCAAGCGGTACGCTGGCGAATAAGGTTTTATTAAACTCGGGATAAGAAAACAGTGCGCTGGTACGCAGGTCGAGTTGGTAGTTCAAGGCCTGCACGCGCTGCATGAGCAAAGGCGGTTGTTGTGCATGTAAAAAGCTGGACCAGTAAGAGCCATATAGCCCATAAAACATGCCGAACAGGCCTTCTCGCGTACCGTTGCCACTGGAATAGTGGTTTTTAAAATACAAGCCTTGCTGCGCAAATTGCCAGACATGAGGCATGATCTCAGGCGTTAAACGATCCCAGCGCAGAGACTCTGCCACCAGAATGACAATATTGGGCGGCTGTTGGACGGCGCTAAACGTCACCGGCGATAAAGGATACTGAATTCTGGAAGTATCCACATTGAGATGGTTACTGCTATGGCGCACCGTTTGCACGCCCATTTTTTCTGCCCAGCTGCGGAAGGTAATCCGTTTATAGAAGGGATACACCGTCGCCGAATCAAGAATCGCCCCGTTATTTTTGACATCACTGATGCCATACAGGACGGCTTGCGCGACAAAGGCCAGCAGCACAACCAGGTACAAAGGCCGCGTCAGCAATACTGCGGGCTTGAATGACTGCATGCGCGTACTCAACCACCAGGCCAACAGCTGAATCAGGATGACAATTGCGACCGATATGCCGATCGCCACATAGGTCTCGTCGCTGGTGCCCAGCGAAGCCAGGCCGCCTTTGGTGGTGACCAGATTCCAGATAAAGCCGTTGAAATGAAAGTTATACAAGTCATAAATCATTAAATCCGATCTGACCAGTAAAATGCCTATCACGGAAAACGTGAGCGCCAATAGCGCAGTGTAGCGGTTGATGGTGCGCGCCAGCAGCGATTGCAGCCAGGCCGGGATCAAGGTCACGACGGCATAGGCAAAACTGTAAAACAACCAGGCACAGACATGAAACCAGACGGCTGCGCCCGTGGTGGCTTGCGCAGCAATGCTGAAGAACCCCCAGCAGGTGGCTAGCATGTGCAGTGTAGTCAGGCCTAAAAACAGTTTGAGTGGTGAAATTTTCTTCATGGCGGCATTCATCTTTAAGCAGTCAGGCGACGATTAGGGCGCACAGAAAGCCGTTACAGGCGACAATTCAAGCTGATGACAAACGGTCACCCCATGCGTCTGGCAGTAGGCTTGCCAGTCCGGCATATCGGTCCAGTCAGCCACAAAAATGAAATCCAGCCCGGCGCCAGTCGAAGCCTGATGATCAAAGCGGCTATCGCCAATAAACAAGGCCGGGAACTGGATGGTCCCATCGGCAATCATGCTGGCCAGGTGCTCATTCTTTTTAGTCGGTCCACCATAAATGCCCAGTTCAAACAGCGTATCCAGGCCACGGCGCGGGAAAATTTGCCGCAATTCCGCTTGATCTCCGCCAGACAGCAGCATCCACTTGGCGTTTGCGGTTTCTTTTTTCAAATCCATCAGTGCAGGCGCAACCTCACACTGCATCAAGGTTTCATCCAGAATCTCGGTAAACGTATCCATAAAGGCCTGAAACCGCTCAGCCGTTAAAGGCTGTTTGATAATCTCGGTGATGTAATAACGGATTTTGTCATTGCGCGGGATGCTGCCCAACTGGATATGATAGTCCACAAAGGCCTGCGCCTGTGCCTCCGTCCCCCCCATCCGCTTGGCGGTGTTGTAATAGGCATCCACTTTGGTCTGGTTGCTATTGAGGACAACGCCATCGCAATCGAGCACAATGGTTTTATACAGGGAGAGGTCTGGTCTTTGGGGCATAACGGAGTGGGCTTGGCAAATAAAAAAGGCTTGTATCACTACAAGCCTTCATTATAGACGATTTGTCTAACGCTATACTTATTTGGCCGCCACGATCGCAGAAGCCTCTTTCGCCAGCTTGGTGATCTGTGCCCAGTCCTTATTGGCTACGGCATCGGCAGGCGTCAACCAGGTACCACCGCACACAACCACGTTAGGCAACGCGAGGAATTGTGGGGCGCTTTCAACGCTGACACCACCGGTCGGGCAGAATTTCACGTCTGCAAATGGGCCGGCAAAGCCTTTGAGCAGGTTAATGCCCCCCACCGCCACCGCTGGGAACAATTTCAGGAAGTAGTAATCATCGGCATTCGCCATCATGATTTCTGAGCCGGTAGACACACCTGGCAACAGTGGCAAGCCGATTTCACGGGCATATTTGCCTAACTCGCTGGTGTAGCCTGGGCTGACCGCAAACTGGCAACCTACATCCTTGGAGTTTTTCGCATCTTTCAGGTTACGTACGGTCCCGGAACCCAAGATCGCGTCCGGCACATGCTTGGCAATTTCTTCCATGGCTTGCAGGGCAACCGGGGAACGCAATGTGACTTCCAGCACCTTAATACCGCCTTCCAGCAACGCTTCGGCCATCGGCACCGCATCTTCCACTTTGTTAATGACAATCACCGGAATCACCGGGCCATGATTTGCTAACTCTAATGTGCTCATGTTTTGAATATTGACCTAATAAATAAAAAAATTGTTTTTTTAATCGTTTGCTTTATGTAAATGAAGATTGCTAAGCAAGACTAGGCGCAGGCGCGTAGACAGTACGAATAGTACGGCAAGCAAACTGCAACGACGTATTGCGACGCAATGTGCATTTACAACCAGGTAACGGCGCCTTCTTCTGCAGACAGCACATTCCTGCGCATGCCACCAAACAACTCACGGCCCAAGCCATGGGCGTTGTAATGACGTTTGGCATCGCTTAACTCTTCAGCCTCGCGCTCAGCCCAGGTGTCTTCATCCACCAGCACATTCAACTGACCGACGGTCCCATTGAGGCGGATGATGTCACCGTTGCGGATTTTGGCAATCGGGCCACCCGCGCTGGCTTCCGGACTCAAGTGAATCGCAGCAGGAATCTTGCCTGAAGCACCACTCATGCGGCCGTCCGTTACAATCGCCACACGGAAGCCCTTGTTTTGCAACACAGCAAGTGGTGGTGTCAATTTATGCAACTCTGGCATGCCGTTGGCTTTAGGGCCTTGGAAGCGCACGACAGCAATGAAGTCACGCTCCAGCTCACCGCGGTCAAACGCGGCCAGCAATTCTTCTTGCGCATCAAACACAATGGCTGGCGCCTCGATGATGTGACGGTCTTCAGGGACGGCAGAAATCTTGATGACGCTGCGGCCAAGGTTACCCTTGAGCAGACGCAGGCCACCGGACTCGTTAAACGGATGCGAGGCTGTGCGCACGATGGTTTCATCACCACTTTCGGCCGGGTAGTCTTTCCACACCAGCTTGTCCGCTTCTTTTTCCGGCTTTTTACCGTAATCGCGCATGCCGCCACCACTCACGGTGTAGACATCCGGATACATATAACCGCCTTCGATCAGTTCGCGGATCACAAAACCTGGCCCACCAGCTGCTTGGAATTCGTTGACGTCGGCCTTACCGTTTGGATAAACACTGGCCAGCAGTGGCGTACCTTTAGCCAGATAATGGAAATCTGTCCAGTCAATGATAATGCCCGCAGCACGCGCAACCGCTACCCAGTGAATCAAATGGTTGGTGGAACCGCCAGTAGCCAGCAAAGCCACCATCGCGTTCACGATCACATGCTCATCTACCAGACGGCCAATCGGCACGAATTTATCTTTTTTAGCGTTTTGCACTACCAAACGCACCGCTTCACGCGTCAAGTCTTCACGCATGCCATCATGCGGGTGGATAAAAGCCGCCCCTGGCACGTGCAAGCCCATGGCTTCCAGCAACATCTGGTTACTGTTGGCCGTACCGTAGAAGGTACAGGTGCCGGCACCGTGGTAGGCCGCAGATTCGCTGGCCAGCAGCTCATCACGGTCACACAGGCCTTGTGCATATTTTTCACGCACTTTGGATTTAGAGGTGTTATCAATGCCGGTGCTCATCGGGCCCGCTGGCACAAATACACAGGGCAAATGCCCAAAATGCAATGCTCCGATTAACAGGCCTGGCACGATCTTGTCACAGACGCCCAACAGCAATGCCGCATCAAACACGTCATGAGACAAGGCAATCGCCGTACTCATGGCGATGGTATCGCGGCTGAACAGGCTTAGCTCCATGCCTGGCTCGCCCTGGGTAATCCCATCACACATGGCAGGCACGCCACCGGCGACCTGCACAGTGGCGCCATGTTTGCGCGCTTCGTCACGAATAATATCCGGATAGTTCACATAGGGCTGATGCGCGGACAACATTTCGTTGTAAGCAGTGACGATGCCGACGTGTGTCGGCTTCTCGGCGTAAATCTTGAATTTGTCGTTTTGTGGCATGGCCGCAAACGCGTGTGCCACGTTGGCACAGCCCAAGCGGTCCGGGCCTTTTTCACGGTTCAGGTAATCATCAATGCGCTGCAAATACGCCTTGCGGGTCGGACGGCTACGCTCGATGATGCGTTCTGTTACTTCAATGTGAGATTGTTTCATTGACTATCGCTCAACTGTGTTTTAACTA
>JABLTH010027296.1_pt1 | contig 94832 bp, 65 predicted proteins | sample 7875711 | NCBI WGS metagenome assembly JABLTH01 (sample SAMN14941262, study PRJNA633318) | bioreactor metagenome | isolation source: bioreactor | place: China | collected 2019-03-05
AAGTCACGAAGTCACGAAGTCACGAAGTCACGAAGTCACGAAGTCACGAAGTCACGAAGTCACGAAGTCACGAAGTCACGAAGTCACACAGGTAAGACCGCCTCCCCCTCGCCGGACCTTTGCAATCGTCGCTCTCGCCCCCCTGCTATCGATCGGTTTCCATCGATCGTTCGCGCCAACGGATGACTTTCACGGTGGGCTTGGTGCTCTGGTATTCCACCGCGCCGAAATCCGCCAGCTCCTTTCCCGTGCTGTGCGGGTCATAGGGGCGAGCGCGTGCGAAGAAATCGGTCGCGTACGCGCCGGTCGCGGGCCCCGCGTTGATGGCGGGCGAGCCGGCCGCGGGCATGAAGTTCATGTGCGTCACGTCCGCGAACGTCGGCACCTTGTCGGTGATGATGCCGGCTTTGCGTGCGGCGGTGAAGTCCCAGTAGTTGAGCGCCGACTGATCCATGTGCCCGTTGATCGTGCCCCTCTGCGTGTCGATGTACGAGCCGTAGTACACGTCCGCCGCGAGGTTGTTGACCACGTTCGTCGTCGCGGTGGTGCCATAGTCGTAGACGTAGAGCCCGTACATGCTGGCGGCGGCGGTGTTGGAGTTGACCTCGAGCGTGAAACGCGCGGAGGACGAGTTGGAGTAGACATAGGCGTAGATCGGCAGGTAGCAGTCGGAGACGATGTTGTTGGTGATGGTGATCGTCGAGGTGATGGCGGAGTTGCTGTAGGCCATCGCGATGATGCCGTACGGGTATCCCGCACCTCCCGCGTTGATTTTGAGCCAGTTGAAGGAGCCGTCGGCCATGCCGTTCTTGCGGTAGTTCGATCCGCTCATTGCCATGAAGTTGCCGCGGAAGGTGATGTTTCCGCCCGTCGAGTTGTAGATGTACGTGCAGTGCCCGGTGGTGAGGTCGCGCTCGAAATCGTTCTCGATGAGGGAGATCGAAGGGCAATCGGTGGCGTACACGCCGTACCACGCGGGCGGGCGGATGACGCAGCGCTCAATGGTCAGGCGCGACGAGCCCGTCAGGTACAGGTTGTAGTTGGACCCGCCGCGAAAGATCAGGTTGCGGAACGACCAGTCGGTGCGTGACTGAACCTGCAGAGGCGTCGTGCCCGTGCCCGGGTTGATGATGACGTCGCCCGCCGTGTCGTGGGTGTACTTGCCGGCGGGGTCGCCGAAGATCACATTGGGGCGGTCGGTCTGGCCGCTCTTGCTTCCGCGTGAGGATGTGATCTGCAGCCCCTCCGCGTACGTGCCCGGACCGACGTAGATGACGTTTCCGCCGCTGCTCGTTCGGCTTGCATGCTCTCCGCCCTCTCTGCTTCCACCATCACCGCCGGAGCCCGTTCCGCCGATTGAGTCGATGGCCTTCTGGATGGTCCTGAACGCCGCGGTCGGCGTGTCGCCCCTGTTTCTGTCGTTGCCCGTCATTCGAACGTACCACGCCTTGAGTGCCGTGGGATCGGGAGTTGTCGACGCGGGCCGGACCGGGCGGGTCACGCCGACCTGGGCCCGTGCGGGCGCCGCAACGGCGAGCGTGGCGAACAGGACGGCACAGATCGAGCGTGTCAATCGAGCGTTCATGATCAATCTCCGAGCGTCGGCGCGGGCATCGGCATGGATGTCGGCTCCCGGCCGTGGGGTGTCATTCGTCTTGCTCCAGGGAACGTTCGCGCCAGCGAACGATCTGGACCTGGCGGCCCGTCGCGCCGAAGGCCGTCGCGGGGATGACCTCTTCAAACGGGGCGGTGGGGGACTGCCAGGTCAGCACCAGCCCCTGCGAGTAATAGATTTCCATGTACTGCACCTCGATCCGGTGTCGTCCGGAGGTCAGGTTGATCGAGCCGGGCTTGAATCGGAACGAGTGGTTGGCATCGTCGTCGATGACGGTGGTGCCGTCGATGATGAGGCGTGCCCCGGCGTCGCTTCCGAGCTTGAAGGTCCACAGGCCGGACTCGGGAACGGTGATGGTGCCGGTGAACTTGGCGGCGAAGTAGTTGGTCGGCCCGCCGGTGTAAAAGGCGTTGTTCGTGACGCGCCAGGCGATGTTGTCGACGCGGTTGGTGACCGCGCCGGGGTTGCTCCAGTTGATGCCGTCGAGGAACGAGGTGTTGTGCGTCACCCACGTGGCGGCAAGCCCGCCCCGTCCGGCCGCGGGCCCGCCGGGCGATTCGAGCGGGAGCGTGGAGAACGCCGACGAGGGGATGACCTCTTCGTAGGGCGCACCGGGCGCCTGCCAGGTGACAAAGAGCCCTTGCGAGTAGTAGATTTCCATGTAGCGCACCTCGAAGCGGTGCTTCCCGGCGGAGAGAATCTTCTGCCCCGCGATGAACCGGAACGAGTGGCTGGCGTCGTCGTTGACGACCAACTAGCCGTCGATGAGCAGGCGTGCGCCGGCGTCGCTCCCGAGCTTGAACGTCCATTGCCCGCTGCTGGGCAGGTTGATCTCGCCGACGAGCCTGGCGGCGAAGTAGTCGGTGGGCCCGCCCGGAAAGAAGGCGTTGTTGGTGATGCGCCAGTTGATCTTTGGGATCGTGGTCGTGGTGTCATAGGCGAGCCAGTCGATCTCGCCGAGCTTGGTGGCGTGGTTGGTGCCGCTGGTCCAGTAGGCGCGGAGTGCCCCGCCGCCGGCGTCGGCGGGAGGCTCGTCGGTGTCCGGGAGGAACGCGCTGCTGGGAACGACCTCTTCGGCCGTTCCGGGGCCCTGCCATGTCAGGACCAAACCCTGCGAGTAGTAGATTTCGAGGTACCGGATCTCGATGCGCACGTCGCCCTGGGGGAGAGTCAGCGACCCTCCGCTGAAGCGGAACGAGTGATTGGCGTCGTCGTTAACGACCAGTTGATCGTTGACGAACAGGCGTGCGCCGGCGTCGCTCCCGAGCTTGAAGGTCCAGGTTCCCGCGGCGGGAATCCGGATCTTTCCTACCAGCCGCAGGGCGAAGTAGTCCGTGGGTCCGCCGGCATAGAAGGCATTGGTGGTGATGGGCCAGTAGACCATCGATTCGGTGGTCACCGTGTCATACGTCGACCAGTCGACCTCGCCGAGCTTGGTGGCGTGGCTGACGCCGCTGGACCAATACGCGCGCAGGCCCAGGCCGTCGGCGCCGGGCACGTACGCGATCGGATCGAAGGCGCTGGCGGGGATGACTTCTTCGTAGGCGGCGCTGGGGGCCTTCCAGGTGCAGATCAGCCCTTGCGAGTAGTAGATTTCGAGGTAGCGGACCTCGAAGGTGTGGACCCCGGCGCTGAGCGCGATCGAACCGGAAGTGAACCTGAACGAGTGGTTGGCGTCGTCGTTGACCACGGTCGTGCCGTCGATGATGAGCCTCGCGCCGGCGTCGCTCCCGAGCTTGAAGGTCCAGGTGCCGCTCTCCGGGATGGTGATCTCTCCCATGAGACGCACGGCGAAGTAATCCGTCGGCCCGCCTGAGTAGAACGCGCCGGTCGTGATCGGCCAATAGACCTTCGCGACGGTCGTCGCCGTGTCGTACCTGGTCCAGTCGACCTCGCCGAGCTTCGTCGCGTGCGAGACGGCGTTCGACCAGTAGGCGTTCAGGCCGCGGCCCGTGTCGCCCGGCGCCTCGACCGGCGCGGGCGTGAACGCCGAGGCCGGGATAACCTCTTCGTAGGTCGCGGAAGGTGCCTGCCAGGTGCAGACCAGCCCCTGGGAGTAGTAGATTTCCAGGTATCGGACCTCGAACGTGTGGGTGCCGGCCGTGAGCGCGATTGTTCCGGAGCGGAAGCGGAAGGAGTGATTGGCGTCGTCATCGACGACGAGCCGACCGTCGATCAGCAGGCGTGCCCCGGCGTCGCTCCCGAGCTTGAAGGTCCAGGTGCCGGACTCCGGAATCTCGATGCTGGCCTTGAGCCTGAGGGCGAAGTAATCCGTCGGCCCGCCCGGGTAGAAGGCGTCGTTCGTGATGGGCCACGACACGCTGGTCTCCACGGTCGTCGTGTCGTAGGTGGTCCAATCGACCTCGCCGAGCTTGGTCGCGTGCGAGACCGCGTTGGACCAGTACGCGCGCAGCCCGTGCCCCGGGTCGGTGACCGTCGCCTGGGCGGGGTCGTGCCGGAAGGCGCTCGCGGGCACCGTCGTCGCCGTCGGGATGCCCGGGCCCGTCCAGTCGAGCACCAGCCCCTGCGAGTAGTAGATTTCGAGGTAGCGGACCTCGATGTCGTGCCGCCCGGCCGTGAGCGTGACCGAGCCAGTTCTCCGGCGGAACGAGTGGTTCGCGTCATCGTTGACGATCAACTGCCCGTCGATGAAGAGGCGCGCGCCGGCGTCGCTTGAGACGCCGAAGACCCAGGTGCCGTCCGAGGGAATCTCGATCTTCCCGATGAGCTGAAGGGCGAAGTAGTCGGTGGGGCCGCCGGTGTAGAACTCCTCGTTGGTGTTGGGCCAATTGATCTGGGATTCGACCGTGACGTTGGTGTACTTGGACCAATCAACCTGGCCGAGGTTGGTGGCGTGCGAGACGCCCGCGGACCAGAAGGCAAGGAGGCCGGGCTGGGTGGTATCCGTATTCCCGGCCTGACCGTTCGCATTCCCATTGCCGCCCGCATTCCCGTTCCCGTGGCTCTGACCGAACGCGGAGTTTCCGTGACCCGCGGAGTTCGCGGCGCCGTTGGCGCTCTGCCCCAAGACCACAGGGACCAACATTCCACAGAGCGCGAGCATGAGCGGAAGGGCGACCCGGCGCGTGAGGCGCAAGGCCGCGCGCGCGATCCTCTGAATCGGCGACGACTCCTGATGATGCAGGGAGAATTGCATCGGCTCTCCGACTTCGTGGGCACGATCGACGCATCCGCGCGTCACGCACGAGCTGCCCACCGGATATCGACACAAACCGGGGCCCGGTGGAGGCCATCTCGCGCCCGATAACCCGGCGTGCTATCGTCCTGTGTGGCACCATCCGGCGACTGCATCGTGGGGATCGATCTTGGGACGACCAACAGTCTGGTCGCGTGGTCCGATGGGACTGGGGCGCGCGTCCTCGCCCCGTCCGGCGAGCGGGCGCTGGTGCCGAGTGTCGTGCGGTATAACGATCTGGGAGAGGTTGTCGCGGTGGGCGATGCCGCCCGCGCGGGCGATCCCGACCCGAAGCGCGTGATCTGGAGCGTGAAGCGTCTGATGGGCCGATCGCGTTCCGACGCCGCGGTTGATGCCGCCTTTCTGCCCTTCGACATCGTCGATGGACCGAACCAGACGGCGCGGGTGTCGATCCCCGTGGTCGATGGCGGGAGGACCGTGGTCACGCCGCAGGAAGTCAGCGCCGCGATCCTGCGTGAATTGCGGGCCCGCGCCGAGCGCGTGCTGGGCGTGCCGGTTCAGCGTGCGGTCATCACGGTGCCCGCGTACTTTGATGACGCGCAGCGTCAGGCGACGCGCGACGCCGGCCGCCTCGCCGGGCTGGACGTTGTTCGCATCGTGCCCGAGCCCACCGCCGCGGCGCTTGCGTATGGCCTCGGGCTCGAGCGCGAGAACCGGCGTCATGCGCCGGCGGAGCAGATCGTCGCCGTCTACGACCTCGGGGGTGGTACGTTTGATATCTCGATCCTGCGCATCACGCGAGCGCCCGGCGCGCCCGCCGTGTTTGACGTGCTGGCGACCAGCGGCGACACGCACCTGGGCGGCGACGACGTGGACCGGATGATCGTTGAGCACGCGACACGAGGACTCGGGCGCGAGCTCTCGCCGTCGGAGCGCGATCGGCTCTCCCGAGAGGCCGAACGGGTGAAATGCCGTCTCTCCGAGCAGGACGCCGAGGACATGAACGTGGCGCTCCCCGATGCGCCGAATCCGGTGACCATCCGGCGGGATGACCTGGAAGCGATGATCACGCCCTGGGTGGAACGAACGATCGCCTGCTGTCGCCGGGCGATCGAGGATGCGTCGCGCAAGGCGGGGATGGACGTTTCAAGGTCGCTCGACGCGGTGATCATGGTGGGGGGCTCGACGCGCATTCCGCTGGTGCGCCGGCGTGTGGGTGAGGTGATGGGGCTCGAGCCATACACCGCGCTCGATCCCGATCAGGTCGTGGCCCTAGGCGCGGCGGTGCAGGCGTCGGTGCTCGCCGGCAAGAGCAAGGACGCGCTGCTGCTCGACGTGATCCCGCTGTCGCTGGGCATGGAGACCGCCGGCGGCGCGATGGCCAAGCTCGTGATGCGTAACTCCACCGTGCCCACGCTCGCCAAGGAGATGTTCTCCACAAGCGTCGATGGTCAGACCTCCATCAAGCTCCACATTCTCCAGGGCGAGCGAGAGATGGCCGCGGACTGCCGGAGCCTCGGTGTGTTCCACCTGCGTGGAATCCCGCCCATGCCCGCGGGCATTCCCCAGCTCGAGGTCGAATTCCTCGTCGATTCCAACGGCGTGCTCAGCGTGGGTGCTCACGAGCGACGCTCGGGGAAGCGCGCCCGCCTCCAGGTTGTGCCCAACCACGGCCTGTCGCGCGAGGAAGTCGCACGCATCGAGCGTGAATCCATCGAGCACGCCCGAGAGGACATGGCGCGCCACCACGTCGTCGACCTCATCGCCAACAGCCAGCTCGACCTGAAGTGGATCGGCGAGCGGTACTCACGTTACGCCGACAAGCTCACCAAGGACGAGCGCAACGCCGTCGAAGCGTGCCTCGTCACACTCCGCGGCTTCGTCGAACGCGCGAAGGTGGACTGGAAGAGCGTGGATCCCGGCGAGTTCCAGCGCGCCAAGGAAGACCTCGATCGCGCCAGCATTCGTCTGCAGGAGATCGGTATCGCCGAATCGCTCAGGGCCGAGGGTTGATACGCGCCCGAGATGCCGCCCTGGAACTCGGGCCGCCATGCCGAGGGTTCGTGCCATCGTGCCTCGCTTACTTCCTCACCCACGCCAGCTCCGCCAGCTGATCGACCAGCCGAGCGGCGGCATCGGACTCGGGGCCGCCCGCCGCCAACGGAACGGCGACGCCGCGTCGCTCACCCACCGCGCGAATCCAGACCAGCGCGGTGCGACGCTGCACCTCGGGCGGCATCGTCTCGATCTCGGGCATGGCGACGGCCTTCGACCCCGCCGGAGGTTCGCTCATCCACGAATCGGCGCGAACACTCGCCCACAACGATTCGACCTGAGCGCGGGACAGCGTGCGGATCGGCGGCGGATACGCGTCCACCCGCGCGCCCGGACGCACCGACGCTCGAAATAACCCGCCCGGTTCGACGATGTACCGCGCCGGCCGCTGCCAACGCGCGAGCGTGGAAGGATCACGGCTTGTGTCCGGCGCGACCACCGTCACGCTGAGCGAGAAGTCGTCCGGCGCCCACTCGGGGAGCGAGGCCTCCGGCACGCCCGCGCCGGACGCCGGCACGCTCTGAGCAGCCTCCGCCTCGCGGTGCGTCGAGGAGGTCGGCTCGGTGGCGCATCCCGCGAGCACGCCCGCGATCACGATCCCAACCAAAGGCCGGCGTGTGCGCTGACCCCGATCCTCGTTCGTCCTCTCCAGCATGGTCTCTAGTGTACCGTGGACACGCGGACCCATCGGGCGACGCCGACGCGGTTGGAGCGGCGTGCACGGCGCGCCGGGCTCTCCGTCGGGCCGCGCCTCGGACTCCGCCCTCCCGCCCGGCCATCAGGACGCTCGGCGCCTGAGCATTTGTCGTGCCTCCTACCCTCTGGTCCTATGAACATCAGCGTCGCCTGGCTCAATCGGTATCTGCAGCCCGCCAGCGTCTCGCCCGACGAGGCCGAACGCTCCCTGATGGACGCGGGCTTCCCCATCGAATCGCGCGAAACGCTCGAGGGCGGTGATGTTCGCCTCGACGTTGAGATCACCAGCAACCGCGGCGACTGCCTCTCCCACCTCGGCCTGGCCCGCGAGGTCGCGGCCAAGACGGGCCGATCGCTCGTCGAGCCCGTCACACAGCTCCCCAACGCCACCGGCGGACCGATCGAGGCCCTCCTCTCAGTCGAGAACGACCAGCCCGCGGCTTGCCCGCTGTTCACCGCCCGCCTCATCCGTGGCGTGAAGGTGGGCCCTTCGCCGGCGTGGCTGGTGAAGGCGCTCGAGTCCGTCGGGCAGCGCTCCATCAACAACGTCGTCGACGTCACCAACTTCATCACCTTCGAACTCGGAAATCCCTGCCACGTCTTTGATCTCCGGAAGCTCGCGGGGAACAAGCTCATCATCCGGTACGCGCGCGACCACGAGCCGCTCACGACGCTCGACGGCAAGAAGCGCACGCTCATGAGCAATGAGCTGGTCGTGGCCGACGCACAGCGCGCCCAGAGCCTCGCGGGAGTCATCGGCGGGGCGGATTCGGAGATCGACGCAACATCCACCGACGTGGTCCTGGAAATGGCGACGTGGGATCCGGTCACGATCCGCCGGGCCGCGCGCCGCCTTGGGATCCGCACCGACGCGAGCTATCGGTTCGAGCGCATCGTCGATCCGCGCATGATCGACGGGGCCTCTCGACGCGCCGCCGCCCTCATCATCGAGGTCGCCGGCGGGTCGCTCTGCGAGGGCGTGATCGCCAAGGGCCGGCCGCTCAGGCCGGCGACAGGCATCCGTCTCCGCCCGGAGCGCTGCGAGGCGCTGCTGGGGGTTCGCACCGAGGCTCCCGAGATCGCACGGGTGCTCACCTCGGTCGGTGTGGCTGTGGAACCCATCGGACGCGCCGGCGCCGAATTGCGATGCGCCGCCCCGGCCTGGAGGCCAGATCTCTCGCGCGAGGTCGACCTGATCGAGGAGGTCGCCCGCCTCCGGGGGCTGTCGGTCATTCCGATCATGGACAAGCTCCCCGTCGCGGTGCGCGAGCCGCAGAGAAGCGAACGGGCCCGGCGTGAACTCTCGCGCGTGCTGACCGGGCTCGGTTTCTACGAGACGATCACGTTCAGTTTCGTCGGCCGGGCGCAGTCCAGGGACTTCGTGCCCGCGGGCCTCTCGCCCGTCGAGGTCGACGACGAGCGCCGCAAGGCCGAACCGGTCGTGCGACCGAGCATCATCCCGAGCCTGCTTTCGTGCCGGCGCGGCAACCAGGACGCCAAGGCGGTCGCGCCCGGCGCCGCCAGGCTTTTCGAGGTCTCGGCCGTCTTTGCCCAGCAGGGCGACGGGTCGACGCGCCAAACCGTCGAGCGCCGCAATATCGCCCTTTTGCTCGACGTCCCCGCCGGCGGCTCCAAGCCCGGCGTTGCCGAAAAGCAGGAAGGCGTGCGGCTGGTGCGCGGCGCGATCGAGGCGGTGGTCCGCGCCATGCGCGGCACCGGGGCTCGACTGGAATTCACGCCCGGCTTCGCCCCGTTCCCCGCGATGGATCCGGGCGCCTGCGCCGGCGTTTTGCTCGATTCCAAACCGCTGGGCTATTTCGGTTTGGTCGCCCCGGCCACGCTTTCCCAGTTCGAACTCGATCACCCGGTTGTCGCCGCGGAACTCGCACTCGATCCGCTTCTTTCCGCCTTCCCGCCCGCGGCGAGCGTCTCGACACGTCCCGCGTTCCCCGCGATCGATCGCGACCTCTCCGTCATCGTGGATGAAAAGGTGACCTGGGCGTCCATCCAGGCCAGCGTGCCATCGATGGACATGAAATGGCGCGAGCGGCTCGAATTCGTCGGCGCCTACCGCGGCAAGCAGATCGGCCAGGGCAAGAAGTCCGTCACCTTCCGCCTCTACTTCCGCGATGCCGAACGCACCCTCAGGCGCGAGGAGGTCGATCCCGAAATCGAGGCGCTGGTCCGGCGGCTCAAGAAGGACTGCGGCGCCGACGTACGCACCGCATAGAACGCTTCCTCAGCACGTTTCCGGGCGCCCTGGGCGAAACCGTGCCCGGGGTCACGATCGCCCAACGCTTCGCCATCGAGCGTGCTGGGCCTCCCGTGATCACCCGGGGTGTGTCGTGGGTCGCCGACTTGCCCGCGTTCGACAGGCCTAGGCCGATGCAGGCGAATCCGATCGCCAGCCCGCGATTCGTGGGAGCGGCCGGCTCTGTCGCCCCCTGTCAGGCCGTGCGGTTTCAAAGGGAAGTTCCCGAAATTTGCGTCCGAACAGTTTGCCGGAATCGGCGAGAGGAGGTTCATGGATTGAGCAAACTCCGCGACGAAGCCTCCTAGGATCGGTGTCGCCCCCGACTTCGGCGTGGCCGGAGCGGGCGCGATTCGTGGGATTGGCGGATGCTCGGTTCGGGCATCGCAGATGCTCGGAGGTGCGTGTGAAGACCAAGACGATCGCGAGAAAGCCTGTTCGCACCGGCAAAGGTTCGTCGGCCGTGCGTGCCGCTCGACCTGCCAAGCCGGCCTCCCGAGCCCAGGCCAACGGCAAGGCCAAGATCCAGGCCAGGGTTGTCGCCAAGCCCGTCAGCAAGGCCGCGAAAGTCGCCGCGAGGTCCGCGGCCGTGCCCATCGACGCCGATCTTCCCATCATCTACGTCAACGGCCAGATGCTCCCCAAGAGCAAGGCGATGATCTCGGTCTATGACCACGGCCTGCTGTATGGCGACGGCGTCTTCGAGGGAATCCGCGTCTATCAGGGCAAGATCTTCAAGTGCAAGCAGCACATGGACCGCCTCTATCACTGCGCCGATCAGATCCGCCTCAAAATCCCCGTGACACGCGAGCGCATGGTCCAGATCCAGCGCGAGTGCATCGAGGCCAACAAGCTCAACGACGGCTACATCCGCCTGGTCGTCACCCGCGGCTTCGGCACCCTGGGCCTCGATCCCCGACGCTGCCCGACCGCCGGTGTCATCTGCATCCTCGACCAGATCCGTCTCTTCCCCAAGGAGGCTTACGAGGCCGGGATGCGCGTGATCGTCGCCCGCCGGCCCAAGACGCCCATCGCCTGCCTCGACCCGCGCATCAAGAGCCTCAACTACCTCAACAACATCCTCGCCAAGTGCGAGGCCATCGACTTCGGCTGCGACGAGGTCATCATGCTGAATCTCGACGGCGAGGTCACCGAAGGTTCGGGCGACAACATCTTCATCGTGAAGGACGGGCGGCTCTACACCCCGCCCGCCGACGCCGGCATCCTCGAGGGTGTCACACGCGGCTTCGTCATGCGAGAGCTCGCGCCCGCGCTCGGCTACTCCTGCACCGAGAGAACGCTCCGCCTGGAGGATGTCCTGACCGCCGACGAGGTGTTCCTCACCGGCACCGCCGCCGAGATCATCGGCGTCACGCAGATCGATCAGCACGACGGCAACGGGAAGATCACCCGCTCCACCCGCATCTCCGACAGCGAGGGACCCATCACCCGCGCCCTGAGGCTCCGGTTCCGAGAAATCGCCACCAGCAACTCGGTCCCGGAGGAATAGCCCCGCGCCCAATCCTTGCGTTCCTCTCAAGCCCGGCCCGCGCCGGGCTTTTTCTTGCCCCCGCCGGCCACGACATCCGCGCGTTCCCGCGCGTCGCTTCTCCTACCATCACCCCCGATGCCCTACCGCATCTGTAAATCGTTCACCGTCGAGTCCGGGCACATGCTCTCCAAGCACCCCGGCCGCTGCCGATTCCCTCACGGCCACACACGCGTGATCGATGTCGTGGTCTGCGCCGAGGAACTGGACGCCAACGACATGGTCTGCGACTTCGCGGCGCTCAAGCACGCGCTCGGCTCCGCCGTCGATCGCTTCGACCACTCACTGGCCATCAACAGCCTTGATCCGATGCTTCCTCGATTGGATTCTGTTCAGGAGCGGATCGTTGTTTTTCAGGGCAAAGACCCCACGACGGAAGTGCTCGCGAAGTTCATCTTTGATGAACTGGAGTCGGTGATCGCCGCGAACCGGCCGAGCCCGGGCCCCGACGGTCGGAGCTACCAGCTTCCTTCCGGGCTTCGGGTCGATCGGGTGCGCGTGGGCGAGACGCCGACGACCTGGGCTGAGTATTCGCGCGAATCGCGATAAGAGAACATGACCCGCGTCACCGGAGAGTGCAAACCATGAGCGATGAGAAGTTCGAGGCCCCTTCGTTTCGGGGCGGCGTTCGTTCGTGCGTGTATCGGGCGGTCCTGTTGGCGGCGCTCGCAGGGTCGGCGTTGACGCCGCTGGCGTCGCCGGCGCTGGCTCAGAGCACGTCCCCGTCCGCGCCGCCCGCGAGCAAGGCCGACATGGACTTTGCGCGCAGCCTGTCCCGTGTATTCCGGAGCGTCGCGTCCAAGGCCGAGGGGTCCGTCGTCCACATCACGCAGCTCAACAAGGTTCCAACCTACACGCGCGACGTGTTCGGTTTCCCGATGCGCACCGGCGAATCGCGCCTGACCCAGACGGGGCTGGGCTCCGGATTCATCGTGAGCTCCGACGGCTACATCCTGACCAACAACCATGTGGTCGCGGGCGCCGACGCGCTCTCGGTCAAACTCTTCGATCAGCAGGAGTTCACCGCCCGCGTGGTGGGGAGAGATCCCGCGACGGACCTGGCCGTCGTCAAGATCGACGCCAAGGGGCTCAAGCCGCTGACGTTCGCGGACTCGGACGCCATCGATGTTGGTGAGTGGGTTGTGGCGATCGGGAGTCCGCGCGGGCTGGAGTCGAGCGTGACCGCGGGCATCGTTTCCGCCAAGGGCCGCGGCGGGATCGGGCTCGTCGACTATGAAGACTTCATCCAGACCGATGCCGCCATCAACCCCGGCAACTCCGGCGGCCCGCTGCTGAATCTCGATGCCCAGGTCGTCGGCATCAACTCGGCCATCGCCAGCCGATCCGGCGGCAGCGAGGGCCTGTCGTTCGCCATCCCCTCCAAGGTCGCCCAGTACGTGATGGAATCGATCATCAAGGGCGGGCGGGTCTCGCGCGGGTGGCTGGGCGTGACGCTCGAAGAAGAAACCGCCACCGGCGACCAGGGCGGCTCCAAACGAGGCGTGAAGATCGCGGAAGTCACGCCCGACAGCCCCGCCGCTCAGGCGGGCCTGCGGCCCGGAGACGTGATCCTCGCCTACCGCGGCCGACCCGTCGAAGCGGTCGATCGCCTCCGCACCGCGATCGCGCTCACCCCGCCGGACACCACCGCGCCGGTCGAGTTCGTTCGGGCGGGAACCAGGCAAGTCGCCGAGCTGAAGGTCGCCGATCAGACCGTCAACATGGCCAAGGCGCTGGGGGGGATCGCGGTCCCAGAGATCGGGGCGATCGTGAAGACCGTGGAGCTCGATCGTCGCGTGGCGCGGCGCATCGGGCTCCGGGATGCCAAGTCCGTGCAGGTGCTCGATGTCACCAAGGGGGGACGCGCCGAACGCGCCGGCCTGATCAAGGGCGATTACATCATCAACCTCGACGGCGACAGCGTTCGCAACGCCGATGAGCTCGCCAAGATCGCCGCCAAGCTCGACTTCTCGAGGAGCCCGCGCGTCGACGTGCTCCGAGAGTCCATGGGCATCTGGAACCAGGGCTCGACCTCACTGGACGACTGACGACATCGCCCGCGACGCGAACAGGATGCACACCGCCGAGCCGACAACGATCGCCGTCAGGTCCAAAAGCAGCCCCGCACGCGCCATCTGCCTCGTCGACACCATCCCCGTCGCGTAGGCCAGCGCGTTGGGCGGCGTGGCGACTGGGAGCATGAAGCCGTTGCTCGCGGCCAACGTCGTGGCCACCATCAGCACCCCGGGCGGGACGCCGAGTTCTTTTTCCGCGGCGTACATCACGGGGAGCACGGCGGCGACCAGCGCGACATTGCTCGCCAGTTCTGAAAGAAACGTGACGCCCGCGACCACCACGGGCAGGAGCACCCAAAGGGGAACGCCCCGGAACGCGGACAGCGCCCGTCCCAGCAGCAGATCGACCCCCGTTTGAGACATCATCGCGGCCAGCGAGAGCCCCCCGCCAAAGAAGAGAAGCACGCCCCACGGGATGCGCGAGGCGGTCCGCCAGTCGAGCACATACCCGCGCTTCTCTCCGTCCCGCACGGGCACCATGAACAGGCAAAGCGCCGCCGCGACCGCGATCCCCGCGTCCGTCAGCGCCAAGGACTTGATCCCGACGGCGGCGCGCGCGCCCGCGAGCGACTCTCCGTTCAGCCACGCGTTGATCGCGCTCCTGAAGATCCACAGCACCGCCGCGCCCAGGAACGCGATCAGCGTCGCCCGCTCGCCGCGACTCATCGGGCCCAGCGCGCCGAGGCGATCGCGGATGAGACGGCGCGCGTCAGCCCGCTCGCCGCGGGGAAGCCGGAACAGCACGCGGACGAGCAGGAACCAAGCCACCGGCAGCACGACGAGCGCCATCGGGAGCCCGACCCACAGCCACGCGCCGAAGGTCGGCGGGGCTCCGAAGTGCTTTTCAACGAATCCCGCGAAGACGCCGTTGGGGGGTGTGCCGATCAGCGTCGCCACTCCCGTGATCGAGGCCGCGTAGGCGATGCCCAGAACGACACAGGTTGAGAAATTCCGCGCGAGCGTGCGCCGGTGCTCGTCCGTTGCATGGGAGGACACGACGCCGGCGACCGAGAGCCCGATCGGCAGCATGAGCATCGTGGTCGCCGTGTTCGAAACCCACATGCTGGTGAGCCCGGTCGCCAGCATCATGCCGGCGATCAGCCTGGGCGGCGAGGAGCCGGTGAGCGACATCACGCGGAGCGCCAGGCGCTCGTGCAGCCCCCAACGCTCCATCGATCGCCCAAGGAAGAAGCCTCCCATGAACAGGAACACCTGCTCGCTGGCGTAGGGCGACGCCACCTGCTCGAATGTCGCCACACCCAGCAACGGGAACACCGCCAGCGGAAGCAGCGACGTTGCTTCGACGGGGAGCGCCTCCGTCAGCCAGCACGTCGCCATGAGCACGCCGACCGCCGCCACGATCCGCGCGGGGGGCGCGACGTCCCCGGGAAGCAGCCACATCGTGAGCATGGCCAGCAGAGGGCCGGCGACCAGGCCCGTGCGCGACAACCACGCCGGAGAGCTCTCGAGATCGTCGCTGGTCATTGCATCGCTCAAGGCTTCGCCCCGCCATTGCGTCCCAACATCGCCACGACGACCCCGGCCGCCACGAGCCCCATGGCAAGCAGGTCGGTCGCTCTTGGCTTCTCCTTGGCCACCCAGATCGTGAAACAAAGAAAGACCATGAGCGTGATGGCCTCCTGGAGGATCTTGAGCTGGGGCAGCGTCAGCGGCCCGCCGTGGTCGATGTGCCCCAGCCGGTTTGCCGGCACCTGCAAGAGGTACTCGGGCAGCGCGATCAGCCACGACACGATGATCGCAACCCACAGCGGCCAAGCCGCCTTCTTCACGTGGTAGTACCACGCGTACGTCATGAACGTGTTGGAGCCCAGGAGCAGGAGTACGGTGCCGACGATCCGTTGCATGGCACCAGCATAAACGCGCCGGCCGTGGCCCGTCGGCCTGTCGCGGCTATTCGGGCGGAATTCGCTGGAGCGTGTAATACGCGGTCGGGTGCAGCAATGGCTTGCCCGCCAGCGGCGAGCCCGGCGCGCCGCGCACCCCCTCGGCGTGGAGTTCGTGCACGAATCCCATTCCGCCCTCGCGCAGTCCTTCAATCGTGAGATGAACGGCGCGTGGGCCGACGACCGTCGCACCGCGGATCGCCAGGGTGCGGGTCTCCATCTCGTCGGAGCCGTAGGGCTCGTGGTATTCGTAGGTGTAACTGATCATGGAGTACGACGCGGTGTTGCCCGCCGAGGCCCGGTCCACGTCGCTGGTAAACGTCAGATCGAACCCATCGGGCCGGGCGCGCATCTCCCTGATCTCGAGCGGGATCGTTCCCGTCCAGTCAAGCCGTTCCAGACCGAAACGTGCTCGCCCGATCGAGCCCCACCCGCGGTCCGTCTGTCCGACGAACATGGACCCGTCCTTGCCCCACGCTAAGCGGTTCACGCCGCACTGAAGCCCGCGCCGGAACGGAAAGCACGCGCCCTGGTACAGCTCCACCCCGTCCCTTCCCTTGACCTTCTCGATGAAGCAGCGGTTGACGAGGCAATCGGTCTGATCCCCGACGAACACCTGCCCGGCGAACACTCCGAAGGGCGCTTCCTCGGGTGTGTCGGGCGGAAGGAGCAGGAAGTCTGCCGCCGACTGGCCCATCTTGCGATACGGGAACCAGATCGTCGCGGGTTGGACGGGCGGCATGGCCCGACCTTGGCTCCACCCGTCGCGCCAGCGCAGCCCCGCCGGGTGCCCCATGAAAGCGCCCCGCACGAGCTGACTCATCCGGTTGGTCCCGACGTAGTCGCCCTGGTTGTCAAGATAGAACATGGCGCCGTCGGAAAACTCACCGATCCCGTTGGGTGATCGCAGCCCGTCGCACCACGGCGTCGCCGTCCCATCCGGCGCGACGCGGATCGCCCAGCCCCGATACGGAACGATGGACTTTCCCAACGCCGCGCAGAATCCCACGTTGAGCGTCACCCACGCGTTGCCGTCACGATCAAACTTCGGCCCGAACGCAAACTCGTGGTAGTTGCCGCTGACCCCCCACGCGTCGGAGAAGGTCTCGTACGAATCGGCCGCGTCGTCGGCGTTGGTATCCACCAGCCGCGTGAGTTCCCCTCGCTGCACGCAATACACCGCCGACGCGCCGTTCTCCACCCGCGCGGCCAGGCCCAGCGGCTCGTGCAGGCCCGACGCAAACCGTGTATACCGCGCCTTGAACGCCGGCGAGTCGTACGCGCCGTCGACGATCCAGATGTCGCCCCGTCGCGTCGACACGATCGGACGACCGTCGGGCAGCAGCGCCAGCCCGCCGACCTCCAGTTCGATCTCCGGCGGAACCGCGACGATCACGTTCCGGACATACTCGGCCTCGGGCGTCTGCGGGAAGTCAACGTCAAGGTGGTACTGCAACTGCGCGAGCGTGAACGAGTCCATCTCCGGGTGTGCGTTCACCTGCATCTCAAATCCGCCCCCGCCCTGCGACACCTTGAACAGCAGATGGTTCACGCCCGCGCGCAAGTCAAGTCGAACATGGTCCTCTCCCGGGTCCAGACTGCGCGGCGCGTCGATGTCCAGGACGAGACGCCCGTTGAGCCAGAAGCGCATGCCGTCGTCCGCGCCCATCGTCAGGTGCAGCGTCGTCGCCTCCTTGGCCGTGATCGTTGTGTACACATACCCGGCGGCCCAATCGATCTCGCGCCCCTCGAGTTCGTTGAAGCTGATGACTCGATTGCGCATGTCGCCGAGTTCTTTCCACCCCCGCGCCTTCCCGTCGAGCCCGGTGTAAGTCTTGGCGAAATCGGGCGAACGGCCCGCGATGATCGCCGCCAGAATGTCGCCCTCGGGCCCCGCGTCGAGGTGCAGGTCGCCGAACGCCTTGAACGGAAACGCCCACAGCGCCCGCCAGCTTCCCCACTCAACCTTGGCCGGATAGAGCGCATCGACGATCGCCCGCTCGGTCGCCTCGCGCGTCGCGAGCTTGCGGTAGGGCACGCTGCCAACCATCGGCACGTCCGACGCCTGCCCCTGCTGCGCGAGCGCTGGTGCCGCTCCGCCAACACACACGGTTATCAGGGCAACGGCGGCAAACTCGCGGCGGACCATGGAGACCTCTCTCGATCGGTTCCTCGAAACCACGCGATGACGTCCGCGTCTACTCCTTCGGCACCACGCGGAGCGTGTAGTACGCCCGGGGATGCAGCAGCGGGTGCGTCTGTCCCTTCTCGTCCGCCTTGCTCGTCATGGGCGGCAGCGTCAGCTCGTAGACATACCCCATCGGCCCCGTGCGCAGCGGGTCGGTCATCACCACGAGTTGCCGGGCGCCCAGACGCTGCACGCCCCGGACGGCGTGCTCCTTCTTGTCCATCTCCGCGGAGCCATAGTCGGGGTGATACTCGTACGTGTAGCTGGTCACCTTGTATTCCCCGAGCCGGTCAGCGCTCGTGCAATCGTCGGGAAGATCCTGCGTGAACTCGAGCACGAACGCGTCGCGCGATGGCGTCACACGCAGGATCTCGAATGGCCTGACGCCCGACCAGGTGAGACGCTGCAGCCCGTAGCGCTTGGGCCCCGTCGAGCCCCAGCCGCGGTCCGTCATGCCCACGAACATCGAGCCGTCGCCCGCGAACACCATGCGGTGCACGCCGCTGGCCATCCCTTCGCGGAAGGGGAAGCACACGCCCTGATAGATCTCCTCCCCGTTCTCGTTCGTCACCTTCTGCAGGTCGACGCGCATCAGCGTCGCGTTGGTCTGGTCGCCGACAAAGAGCTGTCCGGTGAACGGCCCGAACTTTCCCTGCGTCGTGTCGAGCACGATGTCGCTGGCGCTCTGGCCCATCTTGGTGTAGGGGAACCACACCGCGGGCATCTCGATCGCCGGGACTGGCTTGCCGGCCTTCCGCCAGTCGGGCCCGTAGCCCTCGCGGAACTTCAGCGTGGATTGGTGCCCGTGGAAGCTGTTCATCTTCAGATGGCTGAGCTTGCAGGTGCCGACGTAGTCGCCCTGGTTGTCGGAGTAGAACATCTCGCCGTCGGAGTAGATGCCGATCCCGTCGGGCGAGCGAAGGCCGTCGGCCACCTTGGTCATCACCCCGTCGGGCGAGATGCGCACCGCCCAGCCGCGCGTGGGCACCGGCGCGCCCATGACCGTGCCGTCCTCGCCCGTGTGCGCGAGGTTGAGCGTCACCCACGCGTTGCCGGCGTTGTCGAACTTGGGCCCGAAGGCGTATTCGTGATAGTTCCCGCTGATCTGCCACCCGGCGCAGAACGTGTCGAACACATCCGCCACGCCGTCGTTGTTGGTGTCGGAGAGACGGGTCAGCTCGCCGCGCTGCGCGCAGAACACGTCGACGCCCTCGCGTCCCTGGGCCGCACGCACGGCGGCGCCGAGCGGCTCCTGCAATCCGCTCGCATAGAGCGTCCACTTGGGGTCCAGCGGCGGGTTCGCGAACACATTGTCCACCAACCACACCTCGCCACGCCGCGTGCTCACGATCACACGCTGCTTGCCGCCCGCACGAGCCGGCGGATACATGTCGATCCCGCCGACCTCGGCGACGATCGGCTGGTCTTGTCCGTCGAGACCGCGCGTTACCGCCGGCACGGTCGCGAGCCTGTAGTAATTCTGCTCGGCGCTCGGGAAGTCCCGATCCAGCGCGAACTCAAGGGCCGCCTCGGCCTGCGCCCTGAGCTCGAATCCATGCGAGAACGCCACCGTCCACTCGCCCGCGCCCTGCGACACCTTGAAGAGGAGGTGGTTGACGCCCTTCCGCAGTTTCAGCGTGACACGCTCGCTGTCACGCGACATGGGCCGCTCGGCGTTCACATCGACGACAAGCTCGCCGTTCAGCCACACGCGAAGCCCGTCGTCCGAGCCCATCGACACCGGCAGATCGATCGGGCGATCGACCACCGCCTGTCGGTACAGGTACGCCACCGCCTTCTGCGACTTGCCGCCGACAAACTTCTCGAGGTCGATGGCGCTCGGATCGCCCGCCCTGAGGTAGTGATCGGGCGAGACCTCGCGGAAACTGATCTCCTTGCCGTCCTTGCCCTCGAACCGCCGGTCCAGCGCGACGATCTTGTCCTCCTTCATCGCCGGCAGCAGTTCCTCCGGCCCGTACGCCGTCGCGATGTCCTTGCCGCCCTTCGGGTGGTCGAACGGCCCGATCGCCATCCAGCGTCCCCACTCAACAGCGTTTCCTCCGAGCTTGGCGATCGCCGCCTCGCGCGTCGCCTCCCGCGTCCCGAGTTTCTTGTATCCCGGGAGCAGCGCCTGCACCGCCGGCTGCGCCGCCGCGTTCGACGCGATGGCCGACAGGCACAATCCACCGACCAGCGCTCGCGTGATCCGGCCGGGACGGCGTCGTTGCGGGAGGGCCCCGCTGTCCGCGCGACTCGCTTTGCTCGTTGCCATCGTCATGTCGCGCACGCCCCTCATGGTTTGATCACCACCGAGAATGAGACCGGCCTGCCCGCGTCGAGCGGCGAGATCGAGATGAGCGAGTCGATGTTGCCCTGCCCGCCCACGTTGTCGAGCGCCGTGACACTCTCCACGCCGCCGCCCGGGTTGAACCACACGTTCTCGCCGGGCGACAGGCCGCTAATCGTGAAAGTCCGCTTGATCGCCTTGCCCGCTTCGACGGGCTCGAATCGCTCCGCGATCTTCGCGCCGCCTTGCACGGAGTTGAAGGTCGGAACACCCGCCGCATCGAGCACATACCCCTTGAACGAAACCTCGGCCCGCTCGGGCCATGCACCGGGCTTCGCCCCGGCGATCAATACCGCCGGGCCCTTGGGGGCGCTCCAGACCCGATCGCCCTTCTCCGGCGTGATGTTCCCGCCGCGATCCTTCCAGGCGCCCGAAGCGTCGATGAACTCGCCGCGCCACGCCTCGACCAGCCGCGCGTTGGTCGCGTCGAACGCAAAGTGCAGCCCCGCCGGGAATCCCACCGCGATCCCGCGCGATCCCGCGTTCTTCAGGAACGAGCGGAACACAATCGGCCTGTCGCCCACCGCGAGCACCAGACCCCGTCCCTCGCCGGGCAACCCGACCGGCGCCGGCGCGAACTGTCCAAGCGAGAAATAAGCCCACAACGCGTCGATCTGCTTGGTCGGATCGCCCGCGTAGACATCCTTGTAGTTGCTCGTCCCAGTCTGGAAGAACGCGATCATCTTCGTGCCGGGCTTGAAGCGCCCGGGCATACGAAGGTAACTCTGGAACCACTCATGCCGGATCCGCCCGGCGAACTCCGTGATGTCCGGCCCCGGCGTGGTTTCGATCGTGGCCTTGTCATTGAAACGATGGCACTCGATGCATTTCAGCCCGCCGAGTCCCGTGAGCTGTCGTCCCGCCATCATCCGCTCATCCGTCGCCTTGGGTTCCGGCTTGTCCGCGCCCGCCCTCACACCCACCTGCGCCGCCATCTGCTCCGGCAACCTGCCGACATTGATCTCGCCGAACTGCGGCATGCGCGTGCCCATGTACGGCCTGGACCTCGCGCCCTTGAGCATCAGGTCGTGCATCCACAACGTGTTCAGCTTCCAACCCACCGCCGTCAGGTTCGGCGGCATGAACCCCTCGTTCCCAAGATCGATCCGATCGTCGAGGGTGCGGAAGTAGGGCTTCAGCGCCGGGTCCGGCGCGCCCGTGCCGTCGATCGTGTGACACGCCCGGCAGTTCAACGCCTCCATCGTCCGCATCGCCGCGTCCGTCGGCGCCGCGTTGACCGACCTGCTCACCAGCGGGATCGCCGCCGCGATGACCTTGCGATCATGGTCGTTGATCGCGAAGCGCGGCGTGGCCTTGTCGGCCGGATCAAGACATCCCTTGCCCGGCGTCAGCTTCGACAACGGCTTGGAACGCGTCGCAGGCGGGCTCGGGAGATTCTCTCCCAGCGTGTGGCACGACGCGCAGCCGCGCACGCTGAACACCGCCGCGCCGATCTTGGCCTTCTCCGGATCGAGCGTGAACCCGCCCGCGGGCGCCGGCTCCCACGTCGCGGTCAGGTACGCCGCGATCATGTCCGCCTCCTCCTTCGTCAGGTTCATCGCGGGCATGCGGCCGCCCGGGCGCACACCCCGCGGATCCAGCAAAAACTCCGCCAGCGCCCCCGGCCTCCATTTGCCCTTGAGGTCGCCGTAGCCAAGCACCGGGTGCTGCGGCGGAGTGTCCTTCGACAATCCATCGACCTTGAACGCCGCCGCCGGCGATTCGATCGGCCCGTGGCACGCGACGCACCCCACCGTGTGGAACAGCGACCGCCCGCGATCGATCACGCCCGCTTCCGTCGCGGGTGTCTCGCCGGCTTTGAGGTCGTAGGAGGGCGCGACCAGGAAATTCACGAGCGCCTCCGCGTCCGCCGCGTCCTTGGGCGAATCGCCGAACACGTCGGGCATGTGCGTGCCGGGCTTGAGCTGCGTCGGGTTCATAATCCAGCGTTGGATCCATTGCGGCGAGGCCCGCCTCCCGATCTCGCCCAGCGACGGGCCCATGCGATGAAACACGCCCGAGCGATCGAACGCCTTCGGATCCCCGCTCTCCACCTCGTGGCAGTGCACGCAGCCGTATTCGCCGAGGAGCACGCGCCCTTTCATCGAGTCCTCCGCCTGCTGCGCCGCCGCGGAGGCAAACTTCGGCACGCGCACGGCGGTGGGGGGGAGCGGCTCGATCGGGAAGCCCGTCGCCTGCGCCGCCGCGAACTTCATCTCGCATTCCCAATAGGTCGCCAACCGCGCGGGCTTGTTCCCGCTCCGCGCGTACTTCAGGCTCGCCGCGACCGGCGCCGCCGGAAGCTCGATCCACGACGACTGCGAGCTCGACGAGCGCAGATTCCCGTCCGCGGTCACGCTGACGAGCTCCTTGCCGAGCTTGTCATACAGCTTCAGCGTCGCGCGCCCCCCATCCGCATCCAGACGAAACCGATATTTGCCCGATTGCTCGACCTGCACCTCGCCCGAGAATTCCGCCTGAAATCCCGCCGGCGATACCAGCGGGTCCGGGCTCTCGTTCTCGGCGAGCGCGAACGCCGCCCAGTGCGTGTGCGATTTGATCGCGCTGGCCCCGGTTCCATACGTCGCCGACCAGCCGATCTGCGGCCCGGCGGGATCAACCCTCGCCGCCGGCTGCTCGCCGCCCGCCTCCATTCGTCCAGGCGCGACAAACGCCGCCACACCCGCCAGCGTCACGACGATCGCCCAAGCCACGCCCCACACGTGCGGCGTTGACGCAAACGGGACGAGCACGCTTCCACGCCGGGACGATCGTGGCGCGCGGGCGATTCGGTCATGGTTGGTCACGGGCCTCTCCTCTGGTCGTGCCGCGGGCGCGTGGCGCCAGCGCGGGCCGCCCATGCTAGCGGATTTCTCGAACACAGGGCTCACGCGGGGCGCGATGGCAACCAGCGTGTGCCACGCCGCCGCTGGCAAGGGCCTGCTGGGAGGGATACTCCTCATCGGGCAGAGGACCGCCACCATCACAGGCACAAGGCGGAGTCCAGAATCCCCGAGCGTCACACCTTCCTCGCTCGCAGGAAGTGTGGGGTCTGCGGCCAATTGATGACGCGATGGTGCGGCTCATCGACAAGAACAAGGGCGGCGGCTGCCGGGACTCGGGCGAGCTCTTCTGGCTGTTGTCCGAGGCGCAGTTCAGTACCGTCGCGGTGATCGACAAGAACGCCATGCTGCGCCGGGGACGTGCTCCACGTCGTACGGCGTGGGTACGCACCGCTGGCCGCGCGTGGTCAACAACACCGGCGGCCTACCGCGCTGCTTCGCGTCGAGTCGGCCGCTCTTTACTGCTGATTCCCCGCCGCCGCGGGCGTTGGCTTGGGCAAGCTCACGTCCACGCCCTGGAGCACGTCGACGCGCACGGGCGTGATGACGTTGAGCATGAGGTCGCGGTCCATGGCCGCCTCGCCGATAATGCCGACGGCCATGCCCAGCTTGGCCTCCAGAAGCATCTCGGGCTTGGGCTTGATGTAGCCGAGCGTGCGCGGCGAGGAACCGCCCACGGACTGCACACGGTACATCAGCGGCAGGTTCACGCCGTCGTAGACCGAGCTTGGCGTGAGCAGCCCGATGATGGTGTAGACACGCTGGGCCTCGATCTCGGCGATGCGGAGCGTCACCTGCTTGCTGCGCTCGTCCGCCGCCCTCTGCGCGTCCTCGATCGCACGCTTGGAATCGGCGATCCGCTTCTGCAACTCGACGGCCTTGCGGCGCTGCTCGATCTGACGCTTCACGCGCGGGTTGTCGGTCTCCGCGGCGGCCCGATCAAACTCGGCGAGCAGCGGCGCATACTCCGGCTCGCCCTCGGTCTGCTTCATCACCTGGCGGAATGCCGCATCGAGCTGCGCATAGGTTCCCACGCGCCGGGCCTGCCCCTCGGGCTGGACTTCCGGCTTGGCGGTCTGGCCGCCCGCGCCCTGATCGAGCTTCGCGGGCTCCGCGGGCGTGGCGGGCTTCTCGCCCGGGACGGCCTGCGGCTCGGTGAGGTTCACGGTGCCGTCCGCGGGCTTGGATGCAGGCTTCGATTCTGGCGAGGCCTCCGGCTTGGCTTCGGGCTTCACTTCGGGCTTGGTCGCCGGAACCCCGGCTTCCTCCGGCGTGGCCTTGCGGATGTCCTTGGTCGCGATGTATCCGCGGGCCGCGTCCGGCGCGGCGACGAGATACCCGATCACCGCGTCGCCGTCCTTCACCGACTCCACGAGCTTCAGCTTCGTGCCCGAGCCCAGCGCGTCGGAAAGCAGCGGCTTCCAGCTCGCCTTCATCCCGGCGGTCGCGTTCGGCGCCCACAGCTTGCTCGCGTCTTTCAGCTCGACCGAATCGCCGCTGAGCGTCGCCTGCTCGGCCTTCACGAACGCATGGATCGTCGGTGGAAGCGTCACACGCGTCCACGGACCGTCCTCGCCGTCGGCCTTGAGCAGCACGCCCTTGGAAACCTCGCCCATCTTGTAGTGGAAATCCGAGGCGCCGCAGCGCAGCGAAACCTTCTCCCCCGTCACGATCACGGCGTGGAGGTCCGCCGACTTGAACCCGCTCGATTGCGCCAAAGCCACGCCGCCCACCGGCAGCGAAAGCCCCGCGATCCCGGCGATGACGGCCACGATCGCCGCGCCGGTGCGCCGTGCCAGACTCGTGCGATATCCATTCATGTCACGCTCCTGAGGAGGCCCACGTCCATGCGGGGGCCCCGGGGGTGCTGGTCAAGGTGGCCAATCCTACGCCCGCCCAACCGGCGCGTGCCGGGGAACAAGGGGCTCCCCGAGAGTCGTATACTCTGCCCAAGCCCGGCCTGAACGCCGACCGAATCCCGCCCGATGTGCCCACCGCGCGCCCCCCGCGCCCCAAGGCCGGGAGCGGTCGGGGCATGACGCCCCGGCGAACCGGAATCCTCGCGTGCCAAAGTCCATGATCGCTCGAACAGTTCCTTCTCTCTTGGCCACAACGTCGCTGCTGGTCGCACTGGCAGGGTGCGCCAGCGATCCTTTGTCCGAGGATGAGCTGCGCCGATCGGTCAGCGATGCCGCCGCTCGCGAGGCCGCCGACGCGTCGCGAAGGCCGGAAAAGCGCCAGACGACCCGCACGCCCGGCGTTGAGCGGCTCGGGATCAACCCGTCCTTCATGCAGGAATTGGAGCGCATGGCCGGCCCGGGCGCCTACCGCGGCCAGGAAATCCCCATGGACGAAAACCTCATGGGGGAGAAAACGCGCGTCCTTCGCGTCAGCCTTCAGCGCGCCCTCCGCTGCGCCGCCGAGAACAACCTGGCCCTCCAGTTCTCGCGTCTCGCCCCCGCCATCAGCGAGTCGCAATACGTCGCCGCCCAGGCCGCCTTCGATTGGACCTACACCTCCAACCTCACCTGGAACGACCAGGACGAACCCCAGGTCGCCTCGAACCTCAACCGCAACGCGAACGCCGTTCAGCAGCAGGTCTCGACCTGGAACAACGGCCTGCGCAAGCAGCTCGTCACCGGCGCCCAGCTCCAGGTCCAGCAGGAGCTTCTCTACCGCGATATCGATTCGCCCGGGCAGACCGCGCTCCCCGAACGCAGCTATCAGAACGGCGTGACCATCCAGCTCGATCAGCCACTCCTCCGCGGCGCGGGATCCGAGGTCGCGCTCGCCGAGGTCCGGCTCGCGCAGAACGATGAACGCGACAAGATCGCGTCCCTCAAGCGAGACATGATCCGCACACTCTCCGACGCCGAGAAAACCTACTGGGCCCTCGTCCGCGCCGAACGCGATCTCCGCATCCTTCAGAAGCACCTGGAGCGAGGCATGGAGGTGCAGCGACAGGTCCGCGAGCGCGCCCAGCTCGACGCCACCCCCGCGCAGATCGCCGACGCGACCGCGCGCGTCGAGCAGCGCCGCGCCGATGTGCTGCGCGCCCGAACCGCCTTGCGTCAGACCAGCGACCGGTTCAAGGGGCTGATCAACGACCCCGAGCTCCCGGTGGGCTCGGAGGTACTTGTGATCGCCGCCGACGACCCCGTCGACGCGCCCTTCCAGTTCAGCCTCCTTGAGTCGATCCAGACCGCGATCGAGAATCGCCCCGAGATCGATCAGGCCATCCTCTCCATCGACGACACGTCGATCCGAAAGGTCGTCGCCGACAACGCGCGCCTTCCCAAGCTCGACCTGCGCCTTCAGAGCAAGTGGAGCGCGCTGGACACCAGCGGCGCCGACTCGGTTCGCAACACGTTCAACGGCGACTTCGTCGATTACGTCGTCGGACTGGCGTTCGAGCAGCCCATCGGTAACCGGCGCGCCGAGGCCGATTATCGCCGACGCTCGCTCGAGCGCCAGCAGGCCGTCATCTCCTACAAGAACACCGTGCAGCAGGTGCTCCTGGAGGTGAAGTCATCGCTGGAATCGCTCACGACGCAGTACCAGCTCATCGAGCAGACCCGCGCCAGCCGGGTCGCCGCCAGCGAGGTCCTCCGCGCGTTCCTGGTTGAGAAGGACACCAAGGCCGCCTACACCGTCGAGCGTCTGGACCTTGAACTGACCCACCAGGAGCGCCTCGCCCAGGCCGAACGTGAAGAGGTGCAGGCCCTGACGGACTACCACAACGCGCTGGCGGACTATTACGCGGCCATCGGGCGCACGCTCGAGCGAAACTCCATCATCTTCGACGTTCCGTCCGCCGCGCGGCGACGGGCCGTCGAATCCTTGCGCAGGCCGATCGTTCCTCCGCCCGTGGAGATCAGGCCCGGCGAGATCGACATGGGTGCGTACACCGATCCGCTCATAACCGCGCCCGCCGAAGCGACGGAGCCGGCGCCGGCCGGCGTCGACGAGCCATCCGGCTCCGGGAACCGGCCCGTTCCCACCGAGCCGCGGCAAGAAGCGCCGCCCGAGCATCCCGCCGACCCGGGCCCGGGCGACACACCCCAAGGCGCCGCGACGTGAGCGCCGGACCGGAAGAGATCGCCGCCGCCATCGCTCGCCTCAAGGCCGGCGGCATCGTCGCGTTCCCCACCGAGACGGTCTACGGCCTGGGCGCCGACGCCTACAACGCCGCCGCGATCGCACGCGTCTTCGAGCTCAAGGGCCGACCAGCCAACAACCCGCTGATCGTTCATGTCGCCAGCGCCGCCATGGCCAGAGAGGTTGTTTCCAATTGGCCCCGCGCCGCCGAGGCGCTCGCGGAAGCGTTCTGGCCCGGACCGCTGTCGATCGTGCTCCCTAAGAGCACACGCCTGCCGTCGATCGTCACCGCCGGCAGCCCGAACGTCGCGGTCCGTTGCCCGGAGCATCCGCTCACGCTCGCGTTGATCGAAACACTCGGCACGCCCCTGGTTGGCCCCAGCGCGAATCCCTCGGGCCGAACTTCGCCCACCACCGCCGAGCATGTGCGAGCCAGCTTCTCCGAACGCGACGTGCTCGTTCTTGACGGCGGGGTCTGCCGCCGGGGAATCGAGTCCAGCGTGCTCGAGCTCGTTCCCTCGCCGCGCCTTCTCAGGCCCGGCGTCATCGGCGCCTCGGCGATCGAACGCGTGATCGGCGCCGCCGTCGCCCGCGTCGCGCCACGCTCTAGGTCCGGAGGATCACCCGCCGTTACGAACGAGCCCCTGGCTTCGCCGGGCTTGCTCGAGCGCCACTACGCGCCGCGCACGCCCGCGTACCTGATCGCCGAGCACGAGCTGGAGGCGGCCCTGTCGCGCGCGCCCGCCCCGGCGGTGGTGATGACCTCGTCCGCGGTGACGGTGCGGGCGCCGCACCTGGTCGAGCCCATGCCGCCCGACGCGGAGAGCTACGCCGCGGCGTTGTACGCGACGCTGCGCCGCGCGGATGACCGTAACGCGGGGTCGATTCTGGTGGTCGCGCCGGACACCGCGATCGGCGAGCCGGCGATCTGGGACGCGATCATGGATCGCCTGTCGCGGGCGGCCGAGCGGTGGGGGCACTAGGAGTTCCGGCTCAGCCCGCGATCTCCCACCGTGCCGTGGGCGGCTCGTAGCATCCGCCGCCGAGCCTCAGAATCTCGCCCAGCACGGGCGTGATCGCGTATCGAATCGCCACGCCGCCCGAGAGGGATAACACCGCGACCAGGTCCTTCCCGCCGCGCACACGCACCTCGACGTGCGACGCGCCGTCGCGGGCTTCGAGCTCGATCCACTCGACCTCATCCGCCCGGGCCTCGCCGATCGCCGGTCGTTTCCCGCCGGGAAGCACCAGCTCCGCCGACGCGCCCCGGCCGGGGCCCTCGAGCCGCCAGCAAAGCACCGGATTTCCCGTAGCGCCGTGCCCTGATTCAAGCTCGCGCGCCAGGTCGGGCCGCGCCGCCGCCAGAGCCCGGCGCGACACTTCCCACGCGATCGTCACCGTGCCGCACAGCGCCGCGGGCGCCGTCCGCTCGCCTCGGACCGATCGTGACAGCGACGTGCGTCGTGCGGACGCGCTCATCGTTCGCGGCCTCCGCCCGTGAGCATCGGCGAGGTCAGCAGCGTCGCCGCGATCTTCAGGCCCCTCCCCGCCGGGCTGACAAACTTCTGGCTCAGCGCCTCGATCGTCTCGAAGAATCGGAGCATCGAATCCAGACGCGCGTTGTGCTCGTCGATGCGCCGTCGCAGCTCCGTGTCCTCGTCGCGAGCTCTCTTGCCTTTGCCCGTCAGCTCGGTATTGGTCTTGTCGCGGATCTCGTGGAGCGACGCCAGCAGCGGGTCCACCTCGCGCTTCATCCGCTCACGCAGGATGGCGCGGAACATGTCCCACACGTCCTGGTCGGCCTGGAAATACTCTTTGCGGTCGCCGCGCTTGTGCGCTCGCGAGATGACGCCCCAGTCCAGCAGCGCCCGCACCGACATCGACGCGTTCCCGCGGCTGATCCGCAGGCGCTCCATGATGTCGTCCGTGCAGAGCGCCTCGCCCGTGATGTAGAGCAGCGCCTGCACCTCCGCCATCGTGCGGCTGATTCCCCAGGCGCTCCCCATCTGCCCGAACGCGGCGATGAACCCGTCCTGGGCCTCCACGAGCGATCGCCTCTGCTCCTCGGGGCTTTGGGGGCTCTCACGCATCACATTCAGTATGCGCTCGGCCGCCCGCCAGGTCCACCGGCAATTTCAGAAATGATTGAAATTACCATGAGCCATGAGGGTGCCCCGTTCAAAAGTGAAGGCGGCGAGGGCCAATGGCACGCTCGCCGCCTTTCCGGGGGCAGTTATGCAGCCAAGCGGCGGGGTCTTGCATCACCCCTCCCTCGGCTCCTTGGGGATCCTACCAAAGTGGTCGTGCGGATGCAATCCCATTGGAATAGGATGCGAGAATGGCCATTCCAACCACCAGCCAGAGCGCGGTTTGCGCCGCGGGAGTGGGTGCCCACGCCGACGCCACCGAGGCGGCCTGGCTCGCCGCCGCCGCCTGCCGGGCTCGTCTGGGGGCCAGCGCCGACGTCGCCATGATTTTCCTGAGCAAGGATCTCGCCGATGGGGCCGGTGAAATCGCCTCGGTCGCTCACGAAGCGCTCTCCCCCAAGGCCATGGTCGGCGTCTCTGGCGAGGGCGTTATTGAGGGACCGCGAGAGTACGAGGAATCGCCCGCGGTGGCGATCTGGGCCGCCCGGATGCCCGGCGTTGAGTTCTCCACCTTCGACGACGACGATCTCGATCTCAACGCCCCGCGCGATCCCGAGCAGCCCCTCGGGTTCGACCCGATCGGCGGCGAACAGCTCCGCGCCACGTTTGTCTTCGCCGACCCGCGGAGCATTCCCACCATCCGCGTCATTCCGGCCCTGAACCGCGCCATCCGCCGGCCGAACGTGAGCGACCTCGCCCCGGTTCTTCTGGGCGGCCTGGCGTCCGGCGGCACCGACGACAACCGCTGCGCCCTCATCCGCGACCGCTCCGCCAAGCGTCGCGGCCTCGTCGGGCTCAACATTTCCGGCAACGTCCGAGTCGAGAACATTGTCAGCCAGGGTTGCCGGCCCCTCGGGCCCAACTTCGTCATCACCAAGGCCAAGAACAACGTGATCCTCGAACTCGGCGGAAAGCCCGCCGCCGCCGCCCTCCAGGATGTCATCGCGCAGCTCGCCGACAAGGAGCGATCGCTGCTCTCGCGCGGCCTGTTCATCGGGCGCGTCGTCAACGAGTACAAGGACCGCTTCGGGCGCGCGGACTTCCTCATCCGTGCCGTCGTCGGCGTGGACCGCGCCACAGGCGCGATCGGCGTGGGCGATCTCGTCCGCGTCGGTCAGACCGTCCGCTTCCACGCGCGCGACGCCGCGACGGCCCACGAGGACCTCGCGATGCTCCTGGATTCCCAGCAGCTCCACGATCCCCCGATGGGCGCGGTTCTCATCACCTGCAACAAGCGCGGCGGCGCGCTCTTCGGCGGGCCGCACCACGACGCGTCGATGGTGTCGCGTGCGTTCCAGGGCCTGCGCGCCGGCGAGGACCTCGCCAAGTCCGGGCGTTCCATCAGCCCCACGGGCGCCGCGGGCGACGAGATCCCCATCGCCGGCTTCTTCGCCGCGGGCGAGTTCGGCCCGGTCGGGAGCGAGAGCTATGTCCACGGTCACACCGCGTGCGTCACGATGTTCAGGAAGATGGAGGCGGCGCAGGGTTCTTGACGTCACACACTCGGCGTGTGGTGGTCGGGCAACCGAGTGTTCGGATGCCGGACCACGGAACGACTACTCCCGGAACCTTCTCACGACCACCGTGTCATTCTGCCCGCCGAAGCCGAAGCTGTTGGACAGGCACACGTCCACGCCGCCCGCGCCGTTCAGGTCGCGCGCCTTGTTCGGCACATAGTCCAGGTCGCACTCGGGGTCCGGGGTGTTGAGGTTCATCGTGGGCGGGATCATGCCCGACTGGATCGCCAGCACGCAGGTCATTAGTTCCACCGCGCCCGCGGCCTGGATCAGGTGGCCCATCATGCTCTTGATCGAGCTGAACGGCACCTTCGGCGCCAAGGGGCCGAAGACGCCCTTCACCGCCGCCGTTTCGATCTTGTCGTTCTCCTTCGTTCCCGTGCCGTGCGCGGAGATGTAGTGCACCTGCGGGCGTCCGCGCTCGTCGGCCTCGCGCGGCGAAATGCCCGCCTGGCGCAGGGCCTGGAGCATGGCGGCCTGGGCGCCCTTGCCCTCGGGCTGGATGTCCGTGATGCGGAACGCGTCGGCCGAGCTGCCGTAGCCCGCGATCTCCGCCAGCGGGGTCGCGCCGCGTGCGAGCGCGTGGTCCAGCGATTCGATGACGATCATCCCCGCGCCCTCGCCCATCACGAACCCGTCGCGCGTCTGGTCGAAGGGGCGTGCCGCTTGCCTTGGGTTGTCGCGGCGCTGGCTCATCGCCGTGAGCCGGATGAACCCGGTCATGCCCAGCGGATGGATCATCGTGTGCGCCCCGCCCGCGAACATCACGTCCGCGTCGCCGCGCCGAACGATCTCGGTCGCCTCGCCGATGGCCTGCGTGCTCGCCGCGCAGGCGGTCATGCAGTTGAAGGAAGGCCCGCGGCAGCGGAACGCGGTGGCGATGTGCGACAGCGCCAGGTTCGCCTCCTGCTCGATCTCCCGATGCACCGTCATGCGGCGCAGCGCCGTCTCGGCCCACGCCCTGGCGTCGATGTCGCGGAGCTCGGGCTTCCAACTGGCGATGTTCGCCGCCGCGAAGTTGTCGAAGTCCAGCGTTCCCTCGCCGCACCCGAGATACATGCCGACGCGGCGAGGATCCGCGGGGGCCTCGTCATAGAACCCGGCCTGCTTCCAGGCCTGCGCCGCCGCCGCCAGGGCGAATCCGGTGCTGGTGCCGGCGTGCCGGTGCCGCGAGAAGTCGTGGTGCGCGGGGTCGAGGTGCCTGGAGAGATCGAAGTTCTTGACCTCGGCGGCAAAGTTGGTCGCGAAGGTCGACGCGTCGAACCGAGTGACCGGGCCGATGGCATTCTCGCCCGCCAGCAAGCGAGACCACACCGGAGCGACTTCGTGCCCAAGCGGCGTGATCCAGCCCATTCCCGTGATGACAACGCGCCTTGACATGATCAATCCAAGCTCTGAAGACCTAACGAAGCCAAATCAAATCTCGCGCCGGCCGTCACGCCGACGCGGGGTGAAACTCGGTGTTACTGGAAGCGGACCGTCTCGCCGCCGCCCTGCGAGCCTTCCGGGCCGTGGTCTCCGCCATGGCCCCCGTGCTCGTCGTGCTCGTCTTCGTACTCGTCGTCGTCCACGCCTCGCTCGGCGTTGATCTTGTCCACGTTCAGCACGCGCACCAGCCCGTCTTTCAGGCGACGCTCCGCGAAGTTGATGATCAGGCCAAGCTCCAGGTCCGCGGCCTTGAGCTGCGCCCGGAGCACGGCCCGCTCATAGCCCGACACATCTCCCGGGCGATTGAGCAGCATCACCAGGAACTTTCCGTCGACGAACATGTCCGCGGTCGTCGTCGCGACCCGCTTGTCCTTGTACATCACGTCGATCGCGTGGTTGTGCCGGACCGACAGCGCCTGCGCGGCGAACTCCGCCTTCAGGGCCTCGAGATAAGCTTCGGTCGCATAGCCGGGGCCAAGGGCCCGATGAACCTCGATCGCGCAGCCGATCACTTTCCGGCTCACGTCGGTCAGCGCCGGATCAAGGTCCGAGAGGGGGATCCCTCGACGCTCGCGGTGCTCGCCCGAATCGCCGTAGCCGCCGCCGCCGCGATGCCCGCCATGCCCGCCCCCGCCGTAGCCGCCGCGACCTCGTCCGCGCCCGCCCCCTCCGCCGTAGCCGCCGCCATAACCACCGGACTCGCCGTAGCCGCCGCCCCGATACTGATCGCTCATGATGAATCTCCCGAAGGGGTTTGTAGAGCCCCGTGAACAAGAGGGAACCGAACCAATCGCCGCCAACGAAACGCTCTGGACCTTGAACTCAGCTCACGCGTCGCAGCACGATGGCCGCGTTCTGACCACCAAACGAGGACGAGCACACCAGGATGTGCCGCAGGTCGGCCTTTGTCGCCGGGGCCGGGTGTGCGGCAAGATCACTCGGGCAGGTTCCCGCGTGGACCCGCGTCGGGATCATCTGATGACGCATGCAGAGGGCGCCGACCGCGGCCTGCACCCCGCCGTTCCCCGCCGCCGACTCGCCGATCAGCGGTGAAACGACCACCAGCGGAATGCTCGAAAGACGCGCCCCGAACACGGCCCGCAGCGCGCCCGCCTCGCCCGCGTCCATCGCCGGAATTCCCGACGCGTGCGGCACGATGGCATCAATGTCGTTCGCCCGAACACCCGCGTCGTTCAACGCGCTCTCGATCGCCGCCTGCAATCCTTCGTCCGCGCCGGGCATGATCTCCCGCGAGCCGTCCGCGTAGCAGTGCGCCGGATCGGAGTGCGCCGCGCCGAAGCCCGCGATCTCCGCGTACGCCCGCGCGCCGCGCTTCGCCGCGGCGCCCGCCTCTTCCACAATCAGAATCCCCGCGCCCTCGCCGGGGATCATCCCCGCGGAGGTCGGGTCGTATGGGCGAACCAGCCTGGTCCCGTCCGTTTCCGCGCCCGTGTCCGCCAGCCGTCCCGCGTAGGTCAGTCGCAGGATCCCCATGCAGTTGATCTTGCTCTCGGCGCCGCCCGAGAAGCACACGTCGGCCCAGTCACGCTCGATCACGCGCGTGCTCTCTCCGAGCGAGAGCAGCCCGCTCGCTTCGTTGCACGTGATCGTGTTGGACGGCCCCTCGCACCCGTGAATGATCGTCACATGGCACGCCAGCATGTTCGGCAGGTACTTGAGCAGCCAGAGCGGCGTGAGATTGTTCATCCCGCCCGAGCCGACCGTCCCGTCCGGCGCCCCCGCCGTGCCCCACTGGCGCAGGCTGAAGCCAGCGCCGGGCTCCTCCAGCGTCGCTCCAGCGACCCGCGCCGTCACCAGCGCTCCCGCGAGTTCATCCGTCTCCGCCGCGATCAGCCCCGCCCCGATCTGGCAGCCGACCCGCTCCGGCGGATACGTCGTCCCGCTCGTCTGTCCCTCGGCCAGCGACATCCGCGTCGTCAGCCCGGCGTCCTCCACCGCGACCTTCGCCGCCACCACCGCCATTTCGATATCCCGCGCCATGACCTTCACGGCCTTGCGGTAGTGCTTGGGCACATAGTCCTTGGCGGAAAAATCCTTGACCTCACCCGCCAGCTTGCACGCAAACCCCGTCGCGTCCAGCCGCGTCGCGGGCGCGAGCGTTGCCCGGCCTGCGACGAGTCCGTCCCAAAGTGCCGAAGACCCAACGCCGTATGGCGTCACCGTGCCGACCCCAGTAATCACGACTCGCCTGCTCACGTTGGGCAAGTCTAGGTGGCCCTTGGGTTCTCCGGCGGTCCCGCCCCGGCGACGTTCCCTTCGCACCACCCGCCAATCTTGCGGTATCTCGACGTTCGACTCCGGAGGGACAGGGTGGACGTCGCCATCGACCCTGAACGCACCCCGACCACGCCCCGCCGCAACCCTGTATGCTGTGGAAAGTTGTCCAAGGCGGGCCCGATGCCCGATGGAATGAGGTTGTGAGCGTGACGGACCACATCGAAAGGGCCCGAGGGGCGTTTTTAGACCCAGGCTGGCTGTTCTTGGCCGCCGGTCTTACCTTGCTCGGCGCGGTGCTCATCATCCCCGCGCAGGATGACCTGCGCGAGGCCGAGTTCCTGCGTGACCGCGCCCTGGCCATCGAGGCCCACCGCCAATCGCGCCTCGATCGCTACCAGGAATACATCGCGGCCCTTGACCGCCAGGAGCCATCGCTCGTGGTCGCCCTCGCCGCATCGCAGCTCAACGAGATTCCCACGGACCGCTCGCCGCTCATCGAGGATCACGAGTCGGCGACCGCCAGCGCCTCGGTGTTCCCCGCGCTCGAGCCCCCGCCGCTGGTTCTGCCGGAGCGTGCCAAGGTCGACTCGATGCTTCAGAAGTGGTCGACCGACGACCGCTCGCGGCTGTGGCTGATCGCCGGCGGCGCGTTCTGCGTCTTGCTGGGGCTCATGACCCGCGCCCCCGAACCGGGCGAGCCGGACGAGGCGATGGGGTAGCGCCGGCGGCGTCCCACGGCCAGCACGCCCATGAAGATCAGCGTGGCGGGGCATGGCGCGGGAATGTCTTGAACCCACGCCACGCCGCGGCCGGGGTTGTCGTCCACGCGGACCTCGCCCGAGACCTCGATCTGTGTCGCACTGGAGTACATGGCATTGGAGTTGGAGCCCCGGATGTTGTCGCTGGCGAACAAGGGAATTCCGCGCGGCCGGCGCATTGTCCCAGGTCGCGTGGGCGTCGTCGCGCCGCGTGCAGGGACCGCAGGGCGAGGCTGCGAGCGAGCCATCGGCCGTCGCGACGCCATTCGCGGGTACCCGCGTGATTCGGCCGCGGGTCGAACCTTCCGGCGTGGGCGAGCGATCACTTCCAAGGCGCGGTTCGCGCCGAGAGGAACGCCGAACCGGGTGTTGTGCCGCGGCGATTGAAGGTCGTTGCGTCGGCGGCGAGGATTACGCCGCGGGCTTGTCGGGCTGGCCTTCCGCGGGCGCGGCGGGCTGTGGGTCCGCGGGAGAGTTCTCCGCGGCCTTCTCGGCCTCGGCCAGCAGGGCCCGCTCGGGGAACGCGGTCTTTTCCATTTCGAGCACCCACGTCTCGAGCGACTCATAGCGGAGCAGGTCGAGCTTGAGCTCTTGGCCGCCGAGCTGCGGGTGCGACGCCTTGATCTTCAGGAAGATCAGGAACTTGTCCCAGCGGCGCTTGTCGAAGTCCTCGACATCGCCCGGCGTGAGGGTCGCGCCGCCGGGCAGGCCGAGCGTCTGCGTCGCCGCGTTCCAGGTGTAGGTCTTGCCCTTGACCCTGACGATGAGCAGCAAGAGCCAAAGCGTCGCGCCGAAACCGACGGCCGTGATTCCCCACTGGAGCGGAAGATCCCACGCCGCCAGCGGCTCGCTGGGCGTTTTCTTGGCCCAGACCTCCTCGAGCTGCTTCTTTCGTCCGGCGGGGTCGGCGATCGTGGTGTGCTCGGGCTTGACGCGACCGATCGCGTCGAGCGCGGTGAGCCATTGCAGCCTGGCGGCCTCCAGCGCGCTGGTCATCTGCTGCTGCTTGCTCTTCTCTCTGAGCTTCGCGAGTTCACCGACCGGGTCGGCGATCGACGCCGAATTGAGCATCCGGTTCTGCTCCGCGACGCGGAGAAATTCGAGCTCGAGCTTCTCCGCGACGTTGGCGCCGCGCTTCGGATAGGCGATGGTGGCGTCGAAGAGGCCCCAGAAACCGAAGATGCAGACGAAGATGGCGAAGCCGAAGGTACGGACGAGCCACTTCCGGCTGACCTTGGTCTGCTGGGGCGTGCTCGGGGTCGTGTGCTGCTCGCCCGGGGCGTCGGCGGTGTGAGAGGTATCGGACATTCGAGACTCCGCGAGGCGCCGAGGGGCGCGGGTTGACCGGATCGTTGCCCGACTAGATCGACGAACTTCCTTCATCGACCCGGTCGAGCGCGGCGTTCCACCACAAGTCGGCCCACCGGCGGCCGTCAGGGGTGGCGACAAGGGCCGAGAACCCGCCCTCGGCCACACGCCGCAGCGGAATCTTCGGGTACGGACGACCCGACGACAGAGCCCCGGTCAGCCAGTGCGAGTGCGCCAGGCGCATCTGCTCGGCCCGGGACGGAAGGTCGGATCGATGGAACGGCCACCAGATCATGCACGGAGATGGTACCGCGATTCGTGGCCCCCCATTCAGATCTCCAACGCCACACCAGTCTCGGACACCGTCCACACCTCGCCGGGCGAGAACAGGAAGTCAAACACGACGAGCTCTCGGTCGGCATCGGCGCTGCGTCCGGCGATGTGCAGGCGGCTGCCCGACGACGACGAGCCGAGGGGCATCGACATCGCCGGAGCGGTCGAGCCCGGGGTCAGGTCGCGCCAGTTCAGGTTGGCGGGTGTCCAGCGGAGCATGTGGAGCTTGCTGGAATCGTCGAGGAAGGCGATGTTGATCCCGCCGTCGGTGCTCACGACGACCTCCGTTCCCTGCGTCGCGACGGCGGAGGAGCCCGCCGCATCGCTGATGTTGGAAACGATCCACTCGCCGCCCAGCCCCGGCGCCCACCAATAGGTATAGATCTTGTTGTCGCTGGTCCGCCCGGCGATGTTCAGGCCGCCCCACGGCGTGACATAGGCGTCGAGCTGCCCGGTGAACGTCGGCCCGCTGAAGGTGGTCGTCATGTTGATGGTCTGCCAGTTCGAGAGGCCCGGCGCCCACCAATACACGACGACCTGGTTGGAAGAGTTGAGCCCGGCGAGGTTGAGCCCGTCCCACCCGGTGATGTAGCCGGTCAGGCCGCCGGTCATGGTCGGGCCGCTGAAGAGATCGGTGAGGTCTGAGAACTGCCAGGTCGTGGTCGAGCCGGGAACGAACCAGTAGTTGATGGCGTGACCACGTGCGTCGAGGCCCGCGATGTGGATCGCGCCCCAGCTCGGGGAATAGTGGGTGAGATCGCCCGTCAGTCCCGGCGCGCCGATGAGAGCCGTCAGGTCCGTGCCGGTCCAGGTCCCGGCGCTGAGATTGCTGGCGGTCATCAGCCACAGGTGATGGTTCTGATCGGTGAGCGCCAGGTGGACCGTGCCGGCCCAGGTGAACGGCGTCATGTCGATCACGCGACCGACGAACCCGCTCTTGGCGGCGATGTTCTGCGTGCTCGCCGTCGGACTGGTGTCACCCTGCACGCGGAGCATGGGCTGTTCGCCCTCGTCGAGATAGAACTCCAGGAGTTGGCTGTTGAAATCAACGCCGACCACGCGCTGCGTGAGATTCGACGCGGCCCTGGCCTTGAACTTGATCGCCAGGTCGGTCGAGAACGAGGGCAGGTCGAAGGTCAGCGTGCCGTCGGAAATGAACTTGCCCGAGACGGTGCTCGTGGCGGCGGTGGTCCCCGCCGACGTATTCCAGATCTCGATGTCGACCACCTGGTCGGCACGGAGTCCGGTGATCGTGACCTTGCCGGCGGTCACGCTCCCCGAGAGCGAGCGCGAGTCCTTGAGAACATAGAGCACGCCCTGCGAGCCGTCGGAAACACCCCAGGACAGGATCGGCGTGTTCGCGTTGCCGCTCACGGTGCCCGTGGTTGTGAGCCGCCCGTTGAGCGAGCGGAAGTTGAAGTTGGTGTAATCGAGTTGGACCGTGCTGTCGGTGACGAACGTGGAGAAGACCTTCTGCTCGTTCCGCATCACGTCGGTGAGAAGGTACCCGTTGAAGTCCAGCTCGTTGGCCGCGATGCGCAGGCCCATGCCCGACTGGCCCGAGGCCAGCCCCGACCACATCATGGTGCGATAGATCGCCTCGTCCTCGGCCTGGGTGAAGCTGCTGGAGTACGCGGGCACCCCGCCCGGCCAATCGGACCGGGTGAATCCCCACTCGGCGTTGATGATCGGGCGCCGGCTCTCCATGTGGGACATCCAGTACCCCGTGAGCATGGCGTTCTCGATCGCCGGGCGGATCGACGTGTCGCTGTCCGGGTTGTTGATGGGCTCCTCGCTCGAGTTGGTATAAAAGTGCGGCACGGCGGCGTCGAACGAGCGGGAGTAGAAGTCCGCACGCGCCAGCGGCCCACGCGGGTCCTGGGCGATGGTCGTGTTGAGCGTCAAGCGACGAGGATCCTGCGACCTCGTGAAGTCGGCCAGCGCCGTGACAAACTCCGCACGGTGACGCATCTCCGTCTCACGCGCCGCCTGGCCGTCACCCTCGGCGTTGAGCGTCCACTCGTAGCTGTCCCACTCGTTCATCATCTCCCAGCCGATCAGGCGGTGGGCGTACGGCTTGAACGCCGACTCATTGAGCCACGTGATGAGCTGCGCCATCCGCGCCTTGGCAAGGTCCAGCACCGCGGGCGTCTGGAAGAAATTGTTGATGTCGGTGAGCGGCCCGCCCTTGGCCGACGACCAGGCGAACTCGGTGTTGAACGTCTCGTCGTACGAGAACGTGTCGAAGGGCGAAAAGATCAGGTACATGTTGGTGCGGTCCGCCTGCTGGAGCGCGTTGAGCATGAACGCCCGCATGTTCGTGTTGTACGTCTGGGTCGGGTACTCCAGCCAGTACGTGCCGTTGGGGAGCGACGGCGGGAAGAGCGTGTTGCCCAGCTCCAGGAAGACGCGCATCACGTTGACGCCCTTGGACGCAAGCAGGTCGAAATACGGCCCGGCGGCTCCCTCGGCGGGCAGGTTCGTGTTGTAGTTGCGGTATCCGCCGTTGACGTTGTCCCACACCTGACCGGGGAACAGCGTCCGCGTGTACTTCCACGACAAGCCCAGATGATCCCCGACCGGGATGTACGGCGCGCCCGCCTCGGTCACGAACGTCCGCCCCATCGGCGACGGCACCACCCGCTTGCCGAACGAAACATCCTGCGTCAGTGTCTGCGTCGTGAACGTCGCGACGTTCGAAAGATCGCCGAGGTTGCCCGCGGCGTCGATCGCCCGCACCGCGACGTAGTACGTCGTCTGGGGCAGCAGACCGATCAGCCTGAGCGATTCCGCCAACCCCGCCAAGCGCGGTACGTACGCGTTCTGGAACTTGGTCGCGCCCAGCCAATCGCCCACCGTCGCGATCGGGCTCTCGCTGTAGCGAATCTCGTACCCCGAGACGTGCCCCTTGGCGCCCGTCGAGACGCCCGCCGGAGCGGTGAAGTTCAGAAACGCCGAATAGCCGGAGACGTTCGCCGAGGTCAGGTCGGAAATCGCGGCCGGCTTGGAGGCGGCGGAAGGATCGACGAACATGAGCTCGGCGTAGTTGACCGGCCCGTGGATGCCCGAGAGGCTCGAGTCGTAGCTGGAGTTCACGCCCTGGATGTGATCGTCGACGAAGGTTGGGAGCGTGAAGCGGTTGGAGCCGCTGCGATTGTCGGTGAAGTTGCGCGTCGTGCCGTCGTTGTCGAAGATGACGTCGAAGTTCATGCCGATCGTCTGCCCGTTGGTCGGCGCGGCGGCGAGACCCATCGCCCCCCAGGGCAGGTACATCTCGGTGACCCATCCGACATCGGTGTCGGAGTTGTCGTTGACGGTCCCGTTTCGCGTCGTGCGCCAGGTGAGCCCGGCGGGCAGGATGCCGCCGTTGACATCGGGCGCGCCGCCGGCGCCGTCGCCCATGACGTGCTTCTTGAGCTGGATCGCGCCCTGACCCAGCGTGGGGTCGGTGGGGTTGCCGAGGTTGACGCCGAACGCGCGATCGCCCGACTGGAAGAACTCATCGCGCGAGTCGTTGGGATCGAAGTACACGGTCATCGAGTCGTCGGTCTCGATCTCGTAGGGAAGCGCGATGCCCGACCCGCGTCCGTCCGACCAGAGCTGGGTGTCCTTGACGTCGAACGCGACATAGAGGCCGTTGGCGTCGTAGAGAAGCTTCATGATCACCGCGCTGTTGTTTCGATAGGGCTCGGAACGCTCGATGGTGAACGCCTTGGACCAGTCCGCCTCGTTCAGCACGCCGTCGATCGTCACCACGCCCGGGAGCGCGATCCACAGCGGGTTGTCGGGCGTGATCGGATCGGCGGCCAGAAGCCGGCGCGGTTCGAGCGTGTCGATGAGATGAGTGGTGTTCCGACACTGGCGATTGGTCATGGCGATCTCTCTCCGGGCGCGGACCCTCGATGGATGCCGCACCAACCTTGTCGGGCACCCGGCCTTCGGAACGTGATTCCTTCGATCGCGCGGACACGTCGGACGCCGAACACGCCGCGCACCCTGCTCAATGATACCCCTGCCAAGCAGTCTTGTTCAAGGTTTGATCGGGTGGCTTGCACCCATGCCCGGGCCGAGCACGACGGCATTCGTGAACACGCGCATCGTTCCCTTGGTGCCCGCGCGGAACGTCGGCGAACTGGCGAACTGGATCACCTGACCCTGACCGACGCGTTCGACGCTGGCGTACGCGGTGTGCGCGATGCGGTCCGCGGCCTCGGGCCACAACAGGCCGCTCATCCGCACGCGAAGCTCGTGCCCCGGCGGCGCCTGAAGCCAGCCCGGCGCGGGCTTCTCATCCTTCTTTGGATCAGAGCCCGCGTCCTTGCTTCCCGGCCTGTCCTCCGGCTTTCCCCCCGGCGCTTCGGCGGCCGGCGATGGCGAAGCCACGGCTTCGGCGGGCACGATCGCGCCGAAACGAATGGGTGCTTCCGCGCCGGCGCCCGGGATCAGCACCGCGTCGCCCGTGTAGAGCACCGGGAGCACGTCGCCGCACCCGCTGGTCAGCCAGTGCCGATCGTCGGTGCGGGCGGCGACGATCGCGCCCTGCGGCATGAAGAGCGCTCGCCATGCGTCGCGGCGCTTCGCTTCGTCCTCCTCCACCTTCTCGGGCTCTTTCAAGGTCCACGGATACGTGACACCGGCGGGCGCGGTGTGACGGAATACCTCCTCGGCCTTGGGGCTGGCGATCCGGCCTTCCCACTCGCGTGTCACGCCAAGACGGAAATCATCCAACTTCGTAAGCACGTCGGTAAGCAGGCGCGTGGAGCCGATCCCGTCCTTGTCGCCCGCCAGCGCGGGGATCGAAGCGCCGATGGTGATGAGCGTCCCGCCGCGCTGGACCCATGCCTTCATGGACTCCAGCGAGGCCTTGATGGTGTCGGTGCCGCCGTCGGGGATGATGATGGTGTTGTAACGACGAAGGTCGACGCCGGAGAGGTCGTGGGCGTTGATATACGAAGCCCGGACGCCCAGTTCGTGATCGATGACATACCACGCCTCGCCGAAGGTGTAGGGGTTGAACGGCTCGCGTCCGACGACCGCGATGCGCGGCTGCTCGAGCAGCACGAAGTGCTCACCGCCGATGTCGGGCAAGTCTCCCTCGCCCAGGCCGGATTTGACGCCGATGGCCCGAAGCTGGGCCGCGGCGACAATCCCTCCGACCCGCGAGGCGAGATCACCGACGAAATCCTGGTTGTCCTTGCGGGTGACGAGGATCGAGCCGCGAGCGAACGATGTGCTGTCGAACGTGAACGCCTTGTTGGACGCGCGAACCTTCAGCCCGGCCTCCATCAGGCGGGCCGCGGCGACGTTGGCCCGATCGTCCCCGCCGTCGATCACAAAGGCCTGCGGCGCGTCGGGGTTCTCCGGGCCCGCGGGGACGCGCGGCGTGAGCACGACGGCCTTGGCGGCGTCGTCGGGAACATCGAGCGTAATCTCATAGCACTCCAGGTCGAACAACAGCGGAAGCGACCAGCCCGTGATGTCGTACATCTTCGACCGCCCGAATCGAATCAGTTCGCGTCGCTCGTCGATGAGGAACGACTCGGAGAGGCGAGGGTCGAGTTCCAGCGTCGCGGCGGCCCAGGGGCCCTCGGGCTGACGGAGCGGGATCAGCAGTGTTGTCGCCGGGAACTCACGATCGATGATGGCACGCCCGAGCCCATCCACGCCCGATGCCTTGAACGATCGGCCCAGATTCTTCATCTCGACCCCTTGCAGCCCCATGAGCCGAGCAAACTCCTCGAGCCTCGCGCTGTTGGGGCCGGGCACGATCGCGATCGTGCGGTGGGCCAGCGGGCCGTCCTTGGCAATGTTGGCGGCCCGGGCGGCGGCGTAGTCCGCCAGCACCTGCGCGCGATGGGCGGCGATCGTCGTGATGTTCGCCATCGAGCTGACTGCCTGCTTGTGGACCGCCTCGCGATAGGTCTCGATCGTCCCCTCGGCGCGGCGCACGCCGTCGGTCACCAGCGACGCCTGCTCGTACAACATCCCGATCGCGGAGCGATAGTTGCCCCACGAGCCCGTATAGCCCGGGTACCACTCGTCGTTCCACTCGCCCGTGTAGTAGCGCCACGAATGCTGATCGAACACCGCGGCCTGGTCCCGTGCGACCCGCGGCCACCACGCCCGGACGTTGCCGGGGATGTTGGGGTTGATCGCTTCGCGGGGCGGGCTGAACAGGAACGTGTCCTGCGAGCCCATCTCGTGGCTCTCCATGAACAGGTGCGGGTGGAACGACATCGCCGCGCTGATGCGACCGCGCGTCTCGGGCTGGGTCGCAAACAGCCAGTCGCGGTTCATGTCGAAGAGGTAGTGATTCATGCGCCCCGAGGGCCACATGTCGGTGTGCAGCATCGACTGATCGTCAAGGCTCGGCTGGGCCGTGCGGTTCTCTCGCACCATCGTCAGGCAGCGATCGCGCCCGTCGGGGTTCATCAAGGGATCGATCACCACCACGATGTTCTCGAGCAGGTCCAGGACGGGCTTGTCGGTGCAAGCCGCCAGGTGGTAGGCAACGGCCATCGCGGCGTCGGAGCCCGATGTCTCGTCGCCGTGGATCGTGTACGCCATCCACGCCAGGGCGGGCAGCGAGCCGGCAAGTTGCTTGACGCGCTCCGGATCAACGCCGCGCTGGTCGGCCAGCACGTTCCATCCCGCGCGGAGTTCATCCAGCCGCGCGATGTTCTTCTCCGACGCGATCACCATGTAGTAGAGCGTGCGGCCTTCGTGGCTGACGGCGTATGGAACGAGCTTGGTGCGCTTGCTCGCCGCCAGCGCCTTGAAGACACCCTCGATCTGCGCGTGCGTCGCGGCCTTCTGGCCCGGGCCGAAGCCAAGCACGCTCTCGGGCGTCGGAACCGAAGCATCGTATGTCGCGCCGGGAAAGAACGGCTCGTCGTAGGCAAGGCCGGGGACCGGCGACGGGATCGGCGGAACGTCGCGTGCGGGCTGGGCAAGACTCGGCGCGGACGAGGCGAGGAGGACGAGCGGCCAGATCGCGTGTCGCATGGGATTCCTCTGATTTCCAAGCATCGCGTGCCCGGTGGGGTATCGTTTGGATGGCGGGGAGTTTATCGGAGCACGCGCCCGCGTCGAGGCCCCTCGACATGATTCAAACCCCGCGAAGGAGCCGGCGGTCCCCCGAATCGGCGCTTGATCCGGCGGGTCGGCGGCGGTAAATTCTGGCCAGAGAGAGACGGGTTCCACATCCAACGCCAGAGGTTGGTGCGATCGGATCGCGATGCCGTGCCGAATGGGCCGGCCTCAGACCGTGCGATCGTCCCCCGCATCGGTTTCCGCGATGCGTATGCCTCTGAGGCCGGGAGTGGGCCCCTCGATAGTTCGTTACCGCCGAACGGCATGAGCCGGTCGGTTGTGTTCCGGTTTCACCCGGGGCCCTCGAACCCAGGACCGGGCGTGAGTTTCCGAAAGATGGGTTGATATCAAGAGGAGAGATCAGATGAAGAAGCTGGCGATTCTGGCCCTTCTGGGCGCGGCGGGCGTTGCCTCGGCTCACGAGACGCTCGTGATCACCTACGACGGCGGCTTCGGCCCGGCCGTCAACAACGTGTACTACGCGGTGCTGGGCGCTGACCCGATGGCCGAGCACCTGTACAACCCCGCGCCGGGCATGGTGGCCAATTACCTGGCCAACGAGCATGTCGAGAACATCTTCATCTTCGACATCACCACGTCGAACATGATGAGCGCGTCGGACGCGGCCGCGGTCGGAGCTTGGTACAACAGCTCCAAGAGCGCGGTGATCGACGGGCGCTCCTACGGCGCGTACTTCAACGGCGGGAACGGCGGCGACGAAGACAAGTACATCATGAACACCGCCAACTGGTTCATGAACAACGGCGGCGGGCTGTGGATCGGCACCGATCACTATCCGGATTGGACCGTCAACGGCAATCAGTACCTCGCCGCGGCTGGCTTCAACCAGATCCTTGATATCGAGACCGGACCCGTCACCGGCTGGAACGCCAGCCCGCTCTTCGCCGGCGTGAACCCCGCGGGCCTCGACTGGTCCTACCTGGGCTGGTCGGTCGGACACACGCCCGTCGGCCTCCAGCCAAACGGCACCACGCTCTCCAATATCCTTTACTCCGGCGTGAGCGACCCCATGATCTCTACCTACCTCGTCCCCGCCCCCGGCGCTGCCGGCGTGCTCGGCCTGGTCGGCCTCGCCGCACTGCGTCGCCGCCGCTGAGTTTGTGTTGATCACCGGCCGAGAGCCGGTGCGTTTCTACGTCATCTCAAACCGCCGCGCTCGCAAGGGGGCGGCGGTTGTTTCTTTTGCCGTTGTCTCCTTTGCATCAGGCCTCGTGATGACGGCCCGTACTTCAAGGCCTGGCTACGCCAGGAGCGCCTTGACCACCTTGCCGTGGACGTCGGTCAGCCTGAAGTCACGCCCTTGGAATCGGTAGGTCAGGCGTTCGTGGTCCATACCGAGGATGTGCAGGATGGTGGCCTGGAGGTCGTGGACGTGAACGGGGTCGTTGGTGATGCGATAGCCGAGCTCGTCGGTGGCGCCGTGAACATAGCCGCGCTTCACCCCGCCGCCGGCCATCCAGATCGAGAAGCAGTGGGGGTGGTGGTCGCGCCCGAGATAGGTCGAGCCGTTCCGGGCCTCGTTCATGGCGGTGCGTCCGAACTCGCCGCCGAAGACGACGAGGGTGTCCTCGAGGAGACCGCGCCGCTTCAAGTCCTTGACAAGCGCGGCGACGGGGCGGTCCATCTCCTTGCACTTGGCGGGGAGGTGCGTGATGAGGTCGTCGCTCGGCCCGGTGCCGTGGGTGTCCCAGCCCCAGTCGAAGAGCTGCACGAAGCGCACGCCGCGCTCGACGAGTCGGCGGGCAAGAAGGCAGTTGTTGGCGAGCGACTGCTTGCCTGGGGCGGTGCCGTACATCTCGTGGACCTCGGGCGGCTCCTTGGAAATGTCCATCACGTCGGGGACGGAGACCTGCATCCGGAAGGCCAGCTCGTACTGGCTGATGCGGGTGAGTGTTTCGTCGTCGCCGAAGTACGCGGCCTGCATTTCGTTCAGGTCGCGGAGCGCGTCGAGGCTCCGGCGCCGGCCGGCGCGGTCCATGCCGGGCGGGTCGGAGACGTACAGCACGGGGTCGCCGACGGTGCGGCACTGCACGCCCTGGTACACGCTGGGCAGGAAGCCCGATCCGAACGTTGCCTTTCCGCCGTCGGGTTGGCGGCCTCCGCTCACCAGCACGACGAAGCCCGGGAGGTCCGAGTTGTCGGTGCCCAGGCCGTAAGTCGCCCAGGCGCCCATCGACGGGCGCTCGGGTCGCGGCGCGCCGGTGTAGAGAAAGAGCTGAGCGGGCGCGTGATTGAACTGGTCGGTGAACATGGAGTTGATGAGCGTGACTTCGTCGCTGATGGATTGGAAGTGCGGAAGAAGCTCGGAGGTGGTGATTCCTGCCTGGCCGTGCGGCGCGAACCTGTACGGCGATCCGAGAATGGTCGGATGACCCTTGATGAAGGCGAAGCGCTCCTTCTGGAGGAACGAGTCGGGGCACGGCTGGCCGTTGAGTTCGTTGAGTCTTGGCTTGGGGTCGAACAGGTCTTGCTGCGGCGGTGAGCCGGCCATGTGCAAGTAGATGACTCGTTTGGCGCGGGGAGTGAAGTGGGGCGAGCGCGGGGCCATGGGATCTCGCCGGTTGTCGGCGAGGGCGGCGCCGACGGCCCGGCCGTCCGCGAGCGAGAGGGCCAGCGCGCCCAGGCCGAATTGCCCGAGAAAGTGCCGCCTCGTGGTGGCGTGTGAGCGTTCGTGGAAGAGGTTCATGGGCTTGCTCGCGTTCTCCCGGCGTCCGTCGGGCGGCGATCGGGTCAATTCTTGGTCAGGGCCTCATCCAGATTGAGCACCACATTGGCCACGACGGTCCACGCGGCGAGCTCCGGAGCGTCGGCGCCGTCGGGGAGCGGCCCCAGGGGATCGGTCGCCATCTTCAAGGCGTCGTCCGGGTCGCCGGCGTAATGCGCATACTCGCTCGCATACAAGGCGACGAGACGATCCACCTCGCCATCGCGCGGGCGGCGCCCCATCCCGAGCTTGATCATGGACGCGGCACGCTCACGCGGCTCCGCACCGCTCTCACGCGCGGCGCGGCGGGCCAATCCCTGGGCGGCCTCGACAAACACCGGGTCGTTCAGCGTCGTGAGGGCCTGCAGGGGCGTGTTGGTGCGGATGCGGCGCGGGAGACAACTCTCCCGGCTGCCGGCGTCGAAGGTCATCATGGAGGGATACGGAGCCGTTCGACGGATGAAGGTGTAGAGCCCGCGGCGGAACCTGTCCTCGCCCTGGCTGAGCACCCATGAATCGCCGTTGTATGGCATCGCCCAGATGCCGTCGGGCTGTCGTGGGAAGACCGACGGCCCATACATCTTGGTGGAGAGGAGCCCGGCGGCGGCGAGGGCTGAATCGCGGATCATCTCGGCGTCGAGGCGGAAGCGCGGGCCCCGCCACAGCAGGCGGTTGCGCGCGTCGCGCTCCACGCAGTCCCGGCGTGCGACCGATGACTGGCGATAGGTCGCGCTCATCACGATCGCCTTGCAGAGCCGCTTCATGCCCCAGCCGCGGTCCATGAACTCGACGGCGAGCGTGTCGAGCAGGTCGGGGTGGCTCGGCATGGGCGCCTGCGAGCCGAAATCCTCGACGGTTTCAATGATGCCCGTGCCGAAGAACTGCTCCCACCAGCGGTTGACCGCGACGCGAGCCGTCAGCGGGTTCGCGCGGTCGATCAGCCAGTGCGCCAGGCCCAGGCGGTTCATCGGCTCGCCCTCGCGCATCTTCCCATAGGCGGCCGGGACGCCCGGCTCGACAGGATCACCCAGGTCGAGGAAGCTGCCCTTGACATGAATCCTCGTGACGCGTCGCTGGTCGGGCGGCCGTTCGCGCATGACGGGGATCGACGGGAGCATGGCGCGGGCGGAGTCCAGGGCCCGCCGCGCCTCGTCGCGGGCCTGCGCGACGCGATCGAGCGCCACGCGCGAGGCCTCGTGCACCTCGGCGATGAAATACTCGCGGAGGCGCGCGACCTGCTCGGGCGTGCGCGACGATTTCTCGGATTTCAGGATCGCGTTCACATCGTCGGGCGAGGCGGCGGGGTTCGCCAGCGCCCAGGATTCCCACGCGTCCTGCGAGCGCCGGTATTCGGTTCCTGCCGGACGCGAGGTGTGCACGCCGAGCCTGTCGTAGAGCACGGACCCGCCGACCTGCGAGAACGCGACGCCGATCAGCGTCGTGCCCGGCGCGAGCCCGACGTCCTCGGGCTTGATCTCAAGGCGGGTCCAGCGGCCGGCGGGCGGCACGTCGCCGAGCCGCCTGCGAGAGACGGTGCCGTCCACGCCCCAGGTGATCTTGCTCTCGCCCCAATACGCGCGGTGCTCCCAGTCGTTTGGCCCGACGAGGAACTGGAGCATGATCTGGGCGGGCGCTCCGGCGTCATCGGGCTTGACGTCGACGATGATCGTGTCACCCGGGGCGATGGTGATGGTCTCCTTGGCGTCTCGGAAGAAATGCTGGCGGACCTCGCCCGCGGGCGCTTCGCCGACCCAGGCGCGCGAGCCGGAGCGAACATCGCTCTCGACAAATCGCCAGGGCTGCGAATCGCCGGGAACCTTGGCGCCGATCGGCAGAACATCGTCGAGCCAGGCGAGGAACTTGTCGCCGCCATCGTTGGCCGGCGCGTCGGGTGTGCGGCCGGCGTCCGACGCCGCGAGCCTGGCCGCCTCATCCGCGACGGCTTTCTCGCGCTCGCGCAGCGCCGCTTCGAGCGAGTCCAGCCGCGCCCGCTCGTCCTTGGTCGCGACCGCGAACGTCGGCGATTCATCGGGCTGGTCCGCGTCCTGCGACTGGTCAAAGAACGCGAAGAACCGGTAATACTCCGTGTTGGAGATCGGGTCGTACTTGTGCGAGTGGCACTGCGCGCAGCCCATCGTCACGCCCATCCAGACCTGCATCGTGGTGTTGACACGGTCGACGACCGCGGCGTTCCGGAATTCCTCGTCGTCCGTGCCCCCCTCGTCGTTGTTCATCGTGTTGCGATGGAACGCGGTGGCGACGATGTCATCGTCGGTGGGATGATCGACCAGGTCGCCGGCGATCTGCCGGATCGTGAACTGATCGAACGTCATGTCGCTGTTGAAGGCGCGGATGACCCAGTCGCGGTAAGGCCAGATGGTCCGGCGGTCGTCCTTTTCATAGCCGCGGGTATCGGCGAATCGGGCCAGGTCGAGCCAGACGCGCGCCCAGCGCTCGCCATACGCGCTGCTCGCCAGGAGGCGGTCGACCACACGCTCGTACGCCGACTCGCTGGTGTCCGCGAGGAACTCGTCGATCTCCCTGGGCGTGGGGGGAAGGCCGGTCAGGTCGAACGAAACGCGCCGGAGCAGCGTCTCCTTGTCGGCCTCGGGCGAGGGCGTGAGGCCCTCCTTCTCGAGGCGCGCCAGCACGAACGGATCGATGAAGTTCCGGCACCACGCCGGATTCTTGATCGCGGGCGGCTCATGCCGGACGGGCGCGACGAGCGACCAGTGCGGCTTGTACTCCGCGCCCTGCTCGATCCACCTCGACAACGCCGCGATCTCGTCGGGCGTCACCCGCTTGTGCATCTCGGGCGGCGGCATCCGCTCGTCGTCGTCCTTCGACGAGACTCGCGCGATGAGCTCGCTCTCGCCGGGCTTGCCGGGCACGATCGCGCGATGCCCCTTCTTGGTGGGGGCGGTCGCGTGCTCGAACGTGTCGAGGCGCAGGCCCCCCTCGGCCTTGGCTTCATCCGGGCCGTGGCACTTGAAGCAGTTGTTGGAGAGCACGGGTCGGATGTCGGCATTGAAGTCGACGCGATCGTCCGACAGCGCCGTGACGCTCGCACGCGGCAGGCCGTTGCCCAGCATGAAACCCGCCGCAAGGACCATGACCGCCGAGGAGGCGGTCAGGGCGGGCCCGCCACCGGTCGCGGGCGCGCGACGCTGGCCCGACGCGCGCGGCATGGGCGATCCTTGACCACCGCCCGCGTCATCTCGATGCATCGTTGAATCGCCGTATCGATCAAACTTCATTCCTGCACACCCTCGACGACCTCGACGTCCGCGCGAGCAGCCTTGAACCTGGCGATTCCTTCGGGCGTCACGCCGGTGTTCCACACAAAGACCTTCCGGAGCGATTGGCACGCCGCGAGCTTGGCGAGGCCCGCGTCCGTCAGCTTCGTTCCAACGAGGTTCAGCGAGCGCAGTTTCGCACAAGTGGCGGCGAAATCCAAGCCCGAATCTCCGATCCCGGTCCATTCAAGCCGGAGGCGTTCGAGTTCGGGTAGGTCTTTGAGCGACGCGATCCCGCTGTCGGTGATGGCGGTGCGCGAGAGGTTCAGCCAGGCGATCGTGGGTTTGAGGTCGTTGAGCAGCACGAGGTCGGCGTCGCCGATCGGCGGGGCGATGACGGAGAGATCGACGCTCAGGCGCGGGTCGTCGGCGCCGAGATCAACGACCACGCCGTGCTTGGCGCGGATGGCGTCGGCGGCGAGCATCGCCCGCGCGTCCTTCCTCGGGCGGGGTGCGCCGTCTTGGAATGGATTGGCGGACTGCGAGTTGCCCGGGCCGAAGTTCTTTCCGAAGCTCGCGGGCGGCTTGGGCGCGGTCGGGGGGGGCTTCTGATTCGCACGCGTCGAATCGTCGGGCCAGTACGCGCCCTCTGAAATCCAGACGCGAAGTGCCGCGATCTCGTCGGGGTTGAGGGGCTTGTCGCCGTCGGGCATGAAGTCCGGATCGTTCGGTGGCAGAGTCACACGACGGAGCAGATCGCTCTGGTCGGGCTTGCCGGGGACGATCACCCAGTCCTTGGGCTGGCGGTTGAAGGCGCCGTCGCGAAGATCGAGGCGCAGGCCTCCCTTCTTCTTGTAGGGCCCGTGACATTCGACGCAGCGCGTCTCGAAGATCGGTCGGATCGTGTTCTCGAAATCGACGCTTCCCGGTGCGGCCGCCATGCCGGCGGGCCAGGCGGCGTCGGCGTGTGCTCCATCGTCGCGAATCGCAACGTCGGTGCTCCGCGGGAAGAGAATCGACCAGAAGTAGTTCTCGCCGTGGACGAGCGAGCCTCCAAAGTGCCCGGCGAACCCCGCGAGCACGGCCGCCACCAGCGTGCCGGCACGGTAGAGGCCCACCGGCCCGCGCCCGCCGGGGCGGAGGAGGGGCGCGACGACCAGCGCCGTGAAGAGGGCCACTCCCGCCGCGGCGATCCCGATCCAGCGATGGAGCGAGAGCGTGTCGGCCATGCTGGTGCGCGATCCCTCGAGATCGGCATTGATCCAGCCGGTGGCGGCGCTGGCGGCGGCGGCGATCGCGCCCGTCACCAGACACACCAGCGCGGCGTGCGACGCGTCAGCGCGACGCCGAACGGCGCCCCAGAACTCGCACATCGCCGCCACGATCAGCAGCGCGATCGGGAAATGCACGAGCACCACGTGACCGCGTCCCGCGACCTGCGGGAACCACGAGGGAACCCAGCTCGGCATCGCCCGAAGCCAAGCGGGAGAGCCCGAGTCAGCGACGCCCGCGAAGGCGGCCGGCGTGAACACGAACAACGCCAGCGCGGCGGCGTAAAGGACAGAGCGAGTCGGCGACGAGGCCCGCTGGAGTGGTTGACGCTTCATCTCATCCCCGATGGTGCGGCCGATGCTCGCCTCCCCTGGAGTCCTGTCCTCGCTCAATCCTCAAACAGCGGCGTGCACGCGACGATCCGCAGGTTCTTGCCGTTGACCTGCGTCCCATCAGCGATCGCGTAGCTCCCGCCCGGATGGATGCACGCGCCGCCATACGCCCCGTCCTTGCGGAGAGCGTAGACGCTGACGCCGAAGTTCGGGCGGCCCTTCGAGTCGAGCAGGCGCTTCTCCTTGGTGCGGTCGCAGAGCCTCTTGAGGAACGCGGCGCACGCCTCGCCGGGTGTCATGCCGCGCTCCATGTTCTGCACGATCGCGAACGCGCCGCAGTTGGCGATGACGGATTCGCCGCGCCCGGTCGCGCCGGCGCAACCGATGGCGTTATCGCAGTACATGCCCGCGCCAACGATCGGTGAATCGCCGATGCGCCCGGGGATTTTCCACGACAGGCCGCTGGTGCTCGTGCAGGCGGCGAGGTCGCCCGCGGGGGTGAGGGCGGAGCAGTGGACCGTGCCCCACGTGAACATCAGGCTCTTGTCGATGGCGCCGATCTTTTTTTCGCCGATGGGCTGGACCTGCTGATCGTCGTCGAGCCACTTGTCGTCCTTGTTCAGGTTGGCCCGCCACTGCACCCAGGCTTGGCGAGACTTTTCGGTGAGAAGGTTCTCCTCTTTGAAGCCCATCCGGATCGCGAATTTCAGCGCGCCCTCGCCCACGAGCATGATGTGGTCGGTCCGGCGCAGAACCTCGAGCGCCACCGCCGCGGGGTTCTTGATGTTTCGGATGGCGGCGACGGAGCCGGCCTTGTGGGTCGGGCCGTGCATGACAGAGGCGTCAAGTTCGACGATGCCCTCCTCGTTGGGAAGGCCGCCCAGGCCCACCGACTGGTCGTTGGGGTCGTCCTCGTTGTACCTGACGGCGGCGACGACGGCGTCGGCGGGATCAGAGCCGTTCATCACCATCTCATACGCCTTGGCGACTCCCGGGTCGCAATTGCCCGAGGCGATGGCGCACGGCCCGCGGTGGTTGTCGCCCTCGCCCGGGGCCGGGAGGGGCGCGAGGGCCGCGCAAGAGACCGCGGCACGGGCGGACGACGGGGGCAGGGCGGCGAGCGCGGCGCCGGCGAGCCCCGTGACCGTGAGAAAGCGGCGACGATCGAGCGTGTTCATGGGCATCGGTGTACCGCGCCGTCGCGTTTCTGTCGAACGTCCCGCCCGTTCCGGTCCGAGAACGCCGCCGACGAGCGCGAGATCGGACACCGATCAAGCTCCGCCGGTGGATCGACGATCGTTCCCGGCGTTCTCCGGGGAGTGCCCATGCCGACCAAGGTCCTCATCGCCGACGACGAACACCATATCCGCCGCCTGGTCGCCGCCAAGCTCCGGTCGTGCGGCTTCGAGGTGACCGAGGCCCGGGACGGCGCCGAGGCGCTCGACCTGGCCCGCGAGCTTCGCCCGGACGTGGTGGTGAGCGACTTCCAGATGCCGAGGATGTCGGGGCTGGAGTTCTGCACGCTGCTGGCGGCCGAGCAGCCAGCGGCCCGTGTGATCATGCTGACGGCGCGTGGGCATGTGCTCTCGCCCGAACAGGTCAAGCTCGCCAACATCAGGCGTCTGGTCCCCAAGCCGTTCAGCGCCGTCAAGCTGATCGACTGCGTGCGCGAGCTTCTCGCCGCCGACGCCGTGCCCGAGCGTTCCACCCCGGAGGCCGACTGACATGCCCACTCCTCACGAGATCGCGCACCTGACGCTGCGGCAGCGCTGCACGAGCCTCGGCATTCCGACGCTCTCGTTCGACGCGAGCGGCGCGATCGAGCCGACGCTCCCGGCGTCGCTGGCGGACCGGATCGTGTCAACCCCTCCCTTCGTGGAGCCGCTGGTGGCCATTTCAAGCTCCTGGGCGGGCCAGCCCGCCCCGGAACTGGTCGAAGTGTTCACGGGTTGCTACGCGGCGCCGATCCCGGTCGAGGAGCGGCGGAAGCGATTGGGCTACAGCGTGGGGCTGGCGTTCGGCCCGTCGATGCTGGCGCGGCCGGAGTTCTTCGAGGCCTGTCGCGCCGCGGGCGTCGACCACCAGCAGGCGTACGCCGCCCTGTCGGCGTCGGCGACCCACACCCGCGCGTCGGCCGAGCAACTCCGCAGCTTCCTGCGCTGGATGGTGATGGACGTCGCGCAGTCGGCCGACCATACGGACGCGGCGGATGTGCTGACCACGGAGCTCGCGGCTTCGTATGAACAGCTCGACGCGGTGTACGACATCGGACGCGCGATCGGGGACCTGACGCATCCTCCCAGGTTCGTCGCGTCGGCGTGCAAACGCCTGCGCGCCGCGCTCTCGTTCGACTTTGTGATGGCGAGGTTCGCCGATGATCCGGCGGTCCCGCCCGCCCTCCGTGGCGTGACGATTCTCGACGGGCGTTCGCCGATCCGCCACGACGACGACAACGAGGAGATCGCGGCACGCTCGCTGGGCCTGCTGATGCGCCTGCGCCCCCAGCGGGAATGGACGATCTTTGAGCCCGGCACGGACTCGCCGCTCACCCCGGCGTCGCAGACGCTGGCGCAGCCGTTGATCCGCGACGGGCGCGTGGTCGGGGCGCTGATCGCGGGCGACAAGAGCGGGCGGGATCCGGCGATCAGCAGCCACGACACGCAGCTCATCCACGCCAGCGGCGGATTCGTCAATGCGTTCCTCGAGAACTCCGCGTTGTACCTCGAGCAGAAGCAGTTGTTCCTGGGCACCATTCAGGCCGTCACCGCCGCCATCGACGCCAAGGACCACTACACCCGAGGCCACAGCGAGCGCGTGTCGCACCTCGCCGAGCTCTTGGCCCGCGCCGTCGGGCTCTCCGAACGCGATATCGAGTGGGCTCGAATCTCCGGCCTGGTCCACGACGTGGGCAAGATCGGGGTGCCCGAGGCCGTGCTCACCAAGCCGGGACTTCTGACGGACGAGGAATTCCGGGCGATCAGGCTCCATCCCGAGATCGGCCACCGAATTCTGCGCACGGTGCTCCCGCTGGCGCCGGCGCTCCCGGGCGTGCTCTCCCACCACGAGCGCTACGACGGACGCGGATACCCGAACGGGCTCCGCGGCGAGGAAATCCCTCTCCTGGCGCGGATCATCGGCCTGGCCGACACGTTCGACGCCATGAGTTCCAATCGCTCCTATCGCAGCGCGATGACCCGCGACAAGGTGCTCGCGGAAATCACCCGGTGCGCGGGCTCCCAGTTTGATCCAAAGCTCGCGCCCCTCTTCGTGGCCATGGACTTTTCCGGCTTCGATGCGCTGATCGCCAAACACGCCACCGACGCGCCGACCTACCAAGCCGCGGCCTAGGCTCTGGCGCGCTCCATCAAGCGCAGATCGGAGTTTTCGTGAGCGACCGCAAGCCATTCGTCGGCGGCAACTGGAAGATGAACACCAACCGCACCACCTCGGCGGACCTCACGCGCGCGGTGGTCGACGGCCTGGCACGCGTCGAAGGTGTCGAAGTCGCCGTCTATCCGCCGTTCCCGTACCTCCTGGCCGTCCGCTCGATCCTGCGCGATCGTTCCTCGTCGATCCGCATGGGCGCCCAGAACGTGTACCACCGCCCGGACGGCGCCTACACCGGCGAAATCTCCATCGACATGCTCCGAGACTGCGGCGTCACGACCGTGCTCGTCGGGCACTCGGAACGTCGCCATGTCATGGGCGAGACCGACGAGCTGATCAACGCCAAGGTGCGGGCCGTGCTCGAAGCGGGGCTGGAGTGCGTCCTGTGCGTCGGCGAGACCATCGAGCAGCGAGAAGCCGGGCACACCGATCCCGTCAACCAGCGCCAGGTCCGGGCGGGCTTGGCCGACGTCCCCGGCGACCTGGTGTACCGCCTCATCCTCGCGTATGAGCCCGTCTGGGCCATCGGCACCGGAAAGACCGCCACGCCCGAGGACGCCCAGAACGTCCACCAGAAGCTCCGCCAGCTTCTCCACGGGCTCTACGGCCCTGAGATCGCCGCGCGGACCCGCATCATCTATGGCGGGTCCGTGAAACCCTCCAACGCCCTGGAACTCTTCGCCCAGCCCGACATCGACGGCGGGCTCATCGGCGGTGCGTCCCTCAAGCCCGAGGACTTCGTGGGCATCGTCAAGGCCGCGGCAACCAGCTAAGCCCGACCAGTCCCCGTTCTCCCCACGGGCATACCCTTCCCGGCGTCATTCCGCGTTCCCCGGGAGCTCTGCATGCTTTTGTCTCTGGCCGCCTCCGGTTGGCTGATCGGCATCCTCACCGTCCTCTTCATGGTCGTTTGCGTGATCCTGATCCTGACGGTCCTCATCCAGAGGCCCCAGGGCGGCGGGCTCGCCGGCGCGTTCGGATCGGGTGCGGGCTCGGGCCAGACGGCCTTCGGCACCAAGACCGGCGATGCCCTCACCATCTTCACGATCATCGTCTTCGTGGTTTTCATCGGAGCGGCGATCGGCCTGAACTATGCCGCCCAGCCCGAGGAAGCCCCCAAAGCCACTCCTGTTTCCAGCGAAAAGGGGCCCAAGGAGTCCAAGCCCAACGACGCCCAGCCCAACAATGCGAAGCCTGCGGATACGAAGTCCAATGACACGGGCGCTCCGGAGACGCAGCCCTCGGCCACGCCGAACCCGCCCGCGGCCGGCGCCGAGCCCAAGCCCGCCGACGCGCCGTCCGACAAGCCCGCCAAGCCCAGTCCAGACCAGTCGAGTCCCGCCGAGCCCAAGCCGGCGGATCCCCCCAAGCGGCCCTAAGCACGGGAGATCGCCATGATCCGCAGCATGACGGGCTACGGCGAGGCGTCGGCCCATGTGGACGGTGTTCACTACTTCGTCGAGCTCCGCTCCCTCAACAACAAGTATTTCAAGGCCACCATCCGCTTGCCCGAATCGCTGCAAGGCCTTGAGGCAGAGCTTGAGTCAACGCTCCGGCAGCGACTGACCCGCGGCTCGATCACCCTGACCGGATCCTGCACGGATTCATCGTCATCGGCGGCGTATTCGATCAACGACGCGGCCCTGAACTCGTATTTGACGCAGCTCCGCAGGCTCCCGGAGTTCGCGGGCGGGGGCGCGAAGATCGACCTCTCCGCGCTGCTGTCCCTCCCGGGGGTGTTGCAGCCCCCCGGGGACGAAGAGAACCGGCTGTCTCGGGCGCGTGCCGCATTCTCAAGACTTCTCAGCGACGCGGCCGCCTCGCTCATCGACATGCGCGAGCGCGAAGGACGCGTGCTGGTCGACGATCTTCGCCAACAAGGCGAGTTGATCGCCGATCGCCTCAGGCAGATCGCGCAGCGGGCGCCGGGCGTGATCGCGGAGTATGAGCAGCGGCTGCGCCAGCGGATCGAGGCGATGCTCAAGGAAGCCCAGGTGAAGGTGGAAGCGGTTGACCTGATCCGCGAGATCGCCGTGTACGCGGAGCGGACCGACATCGCCGAGGAGATTTCACGCCTGGGTGGGCACCTCGAGCAATTCGCCGAACTGCTCAGGCCCGACTCCGACAAGCCCGTCGGGCGAACACTCGACTTCCTGGCCCAGGAGATGCTCCGCGAGGCCAACACCATCGCCAGCAAGTCTCCCGACGCGGGGATTTCCAGGCTGATCGTCGAGGTCAAAGGGGCCATCGACCGCATCAAGGAACAGGCGGCGAACGTCGAATAACCTCTGGCGTCTCCCCCGGCCTGGCTGATACACTTCGTCGGTCAGCGCTGGAGGCCGCTCCGTGCCCAACGCCGAACGGTGTCATACTCGAAGCTTGCTTCTCGCCCTGACGGCGAGTCTGCTTTCGGCACCCGCGTCGGCGCAGGATGCTCCCCCCGCGGCCGTTCCAAAGTCGCAGCCGCCCGCGACGCAGCCCACCAAGACGGGGCCGTTGGACCCGCCCGCTCCGGGCGAGGCGGCGCCCCCGGGCAGGGCGCAGGCCCCCGCGCCGGAGGTTCCATCGGCGCCTCCGGTGCTGGACATGGTGGCGGTGGACGCGCTGATCGCCAAACTCGACGATCCGTCGCTGATGGAGCGCGAGGTCGCGATGACTTCGATCCGCAACATGCCGGGGATCAGCGTGCGCGCGGTCGAGGACATGATGCGGCGATCGTCGCTCTCCCCCGAGCAGCGCGTCCGCTTGTCGCAGGTGGGGCAGGTCGTGTTCATGGGCGAGCCACGGGCGGCGATGGGTGTTCGCTTCGCGGGGCTGGCCGACGATGAGGAGGGGCAGGTTCAGATCAACGAGCCGACGCAGGGCTGGGATTCCGCCCGTGTGCTCAGGCCGTGGGACATCATCCGTTCCATCGACGGCCAGCGCATTCGCTCCCAGGGCGAGGCCAGGGCCGCCATCGTTTCGTATGACCCGGGCGACAGTGTCACGGTCGAGATCATCCGCAACGGGCAGCCGGGCACGGTTCGTCTGCGGCTCGGGAATTTCGCGGACCTCGGCAACCAGTCGTACCTCGATCGCGCGACGCTGGAGGCGGCGTGGCGGCTTCGCTCGGCGCGCCTTTCCGGCGAGCGGGCCAAGCCCCTCATGGTCGATGTCCCCGAGGGCCAATGGGCCTCGGACGCCGCCCCGAAGGGCAATCCGAATATCGAGCGGATGAATCACCCGATCACCAGCGAGCCGCTCCGAACGCAGATGCGGGCCATCCCGGTGTCGGATCTGGCGGCGTCAGGCCCAAGCCGCGCTTCGGGCCAGCGCGATTCGGGATCGGCGAACGACGCGGCGTATTCCGGCGAGCGCACCAGGCCCTCGCGGGTCTTCCCGGGGAATCGTCGCAACGCCGGCCTTCCGCCGGAGATCGCGCGGATGATGCTGGATTCGAGCCGGCGTCAGCGTGCCAGCCTGAACCAGCAGATCGCTTCGATCCGCCAGTTGGCGGCCGATCCGAACGCGGACCCCGCGCGGGCGGAGCTGCTGCGTCGTCAGGCCGAGGCTCTCTCGCGCTTGGTCGCACAGCTGGACGAAGAGATCGCCCAGCAGCAACGCGACGCGGGTGACCGCTAGTACGACCCTGCCGGCGCCGGATCCGCGGGTGGGCCAGGTCGCGAGCCCGTTCCCTTCGATGTTCTGCAGAGAGCAAAAAAGCCACACCCCGGGAGCGTCGGCCCGGGGCGCGGAGACGTCGGAACATCCGACGCACAAGGAGCATTCAGAGTCTGATACGGCCGGCGGGCCCATCAAGGCATCGCCGACCGGGAGGGAGAAAGAGGAGTCCTAGTTGATGTTGATCTTCCTGGGCGAATCGGGCTTGGCCTTGGGGAGCGTGAGTTGCAGCACGCCGTCCTTCAGCTCGGCCCCAACCTTCTGCTCGTCCACCACCGTGGGGAGCGCGACGCGACGGCTGACCGAGCCGAAGCGCCTCTCACGCCGGTAGTACTTCTCGTCGCTGGTTTCCTTCTCTTCGCTCTTGGCGGCCTTGATGGAAACCACGCCGTCGTGCACCTCGACTTCGACCTCGTCCTTCTTGAAGCCCGGGAGCGAGGCACGCACGAAAATGTTCTTCTCGTCCTCGGAGAGGTCGACCGGGAGCGTCCCCTCTTCAATGGCGGCGACCGCGGGGCGCATCTCCGCAAAGAACGGATCGCTCAACAGTTGGCCGAACAGCCTGTCGACGGCCGGGAAGCTGATGGGTTCGCGACGAAGAAGGGTGTTCATGGCATTCTCCTTTTTCTCTCACCGCGCCGGACCATCCCGGCGAGGCGTTCTTGACGCGTTGGTATCGCGCACGGCGCGACGAGGAGAAGAGTGGCAAGGGGCGTGCCAGCGTTTCCGGGCCGCCACGAGGGGTGTCGGCACGCCAAAGCGGTGCCCGGAGGCCGCCGCGGTGTCAAAGCGGCAGTCCAGCGCCGGTTCAGGACGTGCGAACGCCTTGCGAATGCGTGGTTTGCGGACTTGGCGCGAGCTATGTTTCATCCATGAGCACGAGCGAAAGTGGCGTCATTGACCTCCGGAGCGACACCGTGACCCGGCCCACGCCGGAGATGCGGAAAGCGATCGAGCGGGCGGAAGTCGGCGATGACGTGCTGGGCGATGACCCGACGGTGATCCGCCTCCAGGAGATGGTGGCCGAGATCATGGGGAAGGAGGCGGCGTGCTTTGTCCCGACGGGCACCATGGCCAACCAGACCTCGATCCGCGCCCAATGCGAGCACGGCGACGAGATCCTCTGTCACGAGGACAGCCACATCGTTCACTACGAGACGGGCTCGCCCGCGGCGCTCTCCGGGTGCATGGTCCGCCCCGCGCGGGGCGAGGGGGGCCTGTTCGATGAGGACCAGGTCCGTGCGTTGCACCGCCCCGAATCGATCCATGCGCCGCGCACGAGACTCTTGATCGTCGAGAACACGCACAACAAGGGCGGCGGGACCATCTGGCCGCTCGCGCAGATCGATCGCGTCACCAGGGCCGCCCGGGAACTGGGGATGCGCTGCCATCTCGACGGCGCGCGCGTGTGGAACGCGTGCGCCGCGACGGGCCTTTCGCCCAAGGACTATGCCCAGCACTTCGACACCGTCTCGTGCTGCTTCTCCAAGGGCCTCGGTGCGCCGGCGGGCTCGGCGGTCGCAGGCGATCGGGCCACGATCGCGCGCGTCGCCAGGTTCCGAAAGATGTTCGGCGGGACCATGCGCCAGTCGGGGGTCCTCGCCGCCGCCGCGATCTACGCGCTGGATCATCACCGCGAGCGGCTGGTCGAGGATCACGCCAACGCCAAGCGGCTGGCGTCCGGGCTCGCGGAGATTCCCGGCGTGCGCCTCGATCCACGCAGCGTCCAGACCAATATGGTGTTCTTCGACGTCATCCCCGAGATCGGCAGCGCGGCGGCGGTGTGCCAGATGCTCCGGAGCCGGAACGTGTGGATGCTCCCCAATGGGCCCCAGCGCGTCCGGGCGGTGTGCCACCTCGATGTCAGCGCGGCGATGATCGACCGCGCGGTCGCCGCTATCGCCGCGGCTTTGTCGGCGCCGGTGCCGGTGTAGTCTTCTCGGGCGGCGTCGCGGGACTTTCTTCCCTTCCGTCGCCCGCCAGGCGCGTCAGGCGCGTGCGTGCTTTGTGCGAGGATGAAAGCACCATCCCCTCGATCGACACCTCCATCCCGACCGACTGGTTGATGTCCAGCGATTCGAGCACGCCGCGAGCGGTGTCCCACCGGTAGCGCCCGGCGAACGACGAGTCCTTGATCTGCACCGGGCCGGACGAACTCTCGCCGCCCTTGTCGATCAGGCCCGACACGTCGATGTTCGCCACGCCGCCCGAGTCCGAGCGCAGCGTGTGGGTGGTGCGCATCCTCATCGAGCCCAGGGCCGAGGCGTCGATCGTGTCGTCGTTGGTCCAGGACTCGCCGATGCGGGCCCGTCCGCTCGACTGCTTGGCGCCGAAGATCGGCCCGAGCAGGCCGGCGCCGGACCGCGTCGGGAGTGACTTCAGCCCCTCAACGCCGATGAGCGACGAGGGCGACAACTCAGCGCCGCCGGTCGCCGAAAGAATGTTTCCCGCGGCATCAACCTTCAGCGTGAGCTTTGAGTCCAGCATGGGCCGCACGATCGCCGCGAGCATCTCGGCGTTGTCGCGCTCGTCCGGGTTGTGCTTCGTCGGCTTGGCGGGGCGTGCGGGCGTCCCGGGCGATGGCGCCGGGGCGTTCGTGGATTGATCCGAGTCGTACGAGCCCTTGAAATCATCCGAGTTGATCGCGAGCTTGATCCGCTCGTAGCTCACCTCCACCGTCGCGACGCCCGCTTCATCGACCCGCATCGTGCGCAACGCGACCCAGATCGTCTGGTCCATCTGTGACGCAGAGTTCTTCGACTTGTCGCGGTTGGACGTGGTCTTGGCCGAGCTGTTCTGCTCGAGCGTGTAGCGTTCGACCTGACCCGGCACATACTTCGGGCGAAGATCGACCTCCTGTCCCAGGGCTTGTCCGCTCGCGACCACGCTCAGAACGCCCGTCAGGAAGCACACGGCGACGCCCGAGGGCCACGGTTCAACTCGCATGGGCGGCTCCTATGAGATGCTCCGTTCTACCCGCGACGGGGCGACAGGTTGCCGCGTTCGTCCGGCGGCCCGGGGGGTGTGGACTCGAAGCATCAAGAATACGTGTCGTGTGAACCGATGGAAGGAGTTGGCCGCGACGTGCCGGCCGGGGGAGTTGCGTGCGCGAACCAGAACACCAACCAGGGTCGGCTCAGCCTTCGGGGGCGGCGACAACGAGCCTGCCGGCATTCCCGGGTCCGCTCGGCGGGGTGGCGGCGCGGGTGCCTCTGGAGGTGCCGTCGCGTTTCCTCTCCGCCGACGGAATCATCCTTCGCCCGCTTGGCGTCGACGATCGGGGAGCGTACCTGGGCGCGGTGCGCATCTCGCGCCCCGAACTGGACGCGGCGCACCCGCTGCACGAGCCCGGCGAGACGGACGACGAGATGTTCGATCGCCAGCTCCTCATGCAATCGGAGGGTGAGCGCACGGGGCGCGCCTGCCGGCGCATCGCCGTTCTGCCCGACGGACGGGTTGTCGGCGCGTTCAATGTCAACGCGATCGCGCGGGGGCTGTCGTTCGAGGGCGAACTGGCGTGGTGGGTGCGGACCGACCTGAAGGGCCGCGGGCTGGCGACCGCCGGCGTCCGCGCCATCGCTTCGCACGCGATGGCGGACCTCCCCGACGGCCTGGGCCTGCACACGCTGCACGCGATGATCGAGCCAGCCAATCACGCCAGCCGCCGGATCGCGGAGAAGCTGGGATTCACGCCGGTGAGCGGCGTGGTCGCCAAGGTGCGCATCGGCGAGGAGTGGCGCACGCACGACATGTTCGCGCTCACGCTCGAATCGTTCTCGGCGGCACAACCATCGGGCCCGGTTAGCGCACGCTCTTGACGAGCTCTCCCACGATCTCCAGGGCCCGGGCTGTCTCGGGGTGACGCTTGGCGTCGCGCTTGGCCAGGTTCATGGCGCGCCGGGCCTTGGCGATCATCTTGGTCAGGCTCTTGCGCTTCTCGCCTGTCTGGAGCATGTCGCTCAGGTTGTCGTAGACATCGGCGAGCTTGATGAGGCGGGCCCGCCAGTCCGCCGCCGCCAGCCGCTTGTCATAGTCGGCCTCACGCTCGGGCTCCGGGAGAATCATGCTCTTGGTGAGGGCGGCGACGATCCTGGCCACGTCGTCGCCGAAGTTCTCGGAAATGTCGTCGTAGTCGGTCGGTGTGTCCTCGATGGTGTCGTGCAGCAGAGCGGCGGCGATCGCCTCGGCATCCTTGCAGCCGTACTCGTGGCGGAGCACGAGCGTCACGCGGACGACGTGCGAGAAATACGGGGTAACGCCGTCGGCCCGCGTGTGACCGGCGTGCACGCGTGCCGCGAAGCTCGCGGCCTTCTGAATCAACTCCATGCCGCCTTTGCCGACGCCCATGACTTCTCTCCCCAGAACTCGCCGCGCCGCGAAGTCGGGCGCGCCGTCTCAACCATCCGCCTTGGCTCACGCCGCGTTCTGCCGTCGGGTGCGCTACATGGGCTTGGCGTTGATCACGTGGCGCGTGTGGTCGAAGACCGCCCGCGACTTGGCGGGATTCCCGCCGTGCTCGTCGAAGATGATGACTTCATTCTCAACGCCGGGCTTGAGCCACGAGCCCGGGACATACCAGCGGCTCTGCGGCCCGACGCTCTTCCCGTCCGCGGTCGCCACGAAGTACCGCCCCAGGTGCCGCCCATTGACGAACACCTGTCCCTTGGTGAGGCCGTCGAGTTCGAGGTAGAGCGGCGACGCGCACGCGGCGGGATTGAGTGTGCCCCGCCACCACGTCGGCCCGTGGGCCTTGCCCTTCGGCGGGTGGAACGCGCCGGGCGCGGGCTGCTCCCACTTGGCAAAGGCCCAATCGGCCTTCGCGCTCAGGTTGTCCTCGATCTCGAAAAACGTCACGCTCTTCTCGGCGTCGCCGACGAGTTCGTCGGCGGTGCGCGTGTGCCCGCTGGCCTCGGGCACGATGGCGAGCTGAACGTGCGACGTGCCCTTGGAGAGGAGCTCGCCCTCGATCGACACCCAGGTCGGGCCGGCGCGATCGACGTAGGCGATGGGCCTGTTGTTGACCAGCACGATGGCGCGGCAGGGGGCCGCGACGCCGCCGGCGCCGGCGAACTTCATGACGAGCCCGCCTTTGCGCTTGGAGAGCGTCCAATCCAGGCGACAGGCGAGCGTCGTATCTCCTTCGCGCACGTCCCAGAGTGGCGAGCGGAAGGCCAGGATGTCGACGGGGTCCGACGACACGACCTTGGGCTTGCCGGGCTTGATCGGGGAGAGTTGCAGCAGGTGATCCGTCAGGCCCTTGCCGACGCCCGCCGCCGCCCCGAGGTGCGCGCCCGCGGAGAACTCGCCGAAGTTCTCGGCGAGCACGACGATCGTCGCGCCGCCCTTTCTGAGCGAGAGCGGGGCATGGTCGGTCGCGCCCGGGCCGTGCCCCACGACGCCGAGTTCCTTGGCATCCTGGAAGAAGTGCAGGCGATCACCCCCGCGGACGACGAAGGCCGATGCGCGACGAGTCGTGTTCGACTTCAGCCCGATGCGGTACCAGCCATAGCCCGACGGAGCGCCGAGCGATGCCAGCGCCGCCGGTCCGTGGATGGATGCATAGCGAGGCCCGCTCCCGTCGACGTATTCGGAGGTTCCGGCGCACGTCCAGTGGCCGAGCGTGGCCTTCTCGTGCCCGCTGGGGGCGTGGACCTTGAGCGCATCGTGCGCGGCGAGCGATTGCCCGGAGGCGTCGACCCGGGTGTAGGTTTTATACGACGGGTGCGCGATCGGCTTGTGGTCCCAGGTGAGCCCGGCCACGCCGACGAGCACCGCATCATCGGTGAGGTACGTCGCTTCGGCCATCTCCATGTTCAGCACGACGATCGAGATGCCCTCCACCTCGACGATCTCGGGAGCCTTCCCGGCCGGAACGGCGACCTCGACCGGTGATCCGTTGACGGACATCACGCCCCGGGCCCCCGCGTTGCCGAACACGACGAGTGTTCTTCCAACGACGCCCATGGCGCTGAGGTTGGAGTAGTCGAGGTTGGCGCGGGGCCCGATGGGCGCGTCCATCAAACACCACACGACGGCGTGCCCCTCCAGGTCAACCGGGAGGGTCGTGCCGTCGGGAAGCAGGAGCGCGGCGCTCTTGGCGGACATCGCGGCGTCGTTGAAGACCATGGCGAAGCCGCCCTGAGAACCGGTGCGGTGCACGACCGACACGCCCGGGAGCGGCGTGGGGCCGCCCTTGCCGGGCTTGACGCTCTGCGTGCCGCGCGCGGGGTCGATCGCGACGGGTTGATAGGCGGCGTTGAGATTGGAGAGAACCCTTCCGAATCGGGCCGCGAAGGTGGTGATCCGCCGAAGGGCGTGGTAGGAAGGTGCCGGCGCGCCTGTTTCATCGAGGGGCGCGCCGCGATCGGCGCTGGCGATCCCGAACCACTCGGAGCCGGCGTCGGAACGCCCGGGGGCAAACCCGAAGTTGGTTCCGCCGTGGAACGGCGTGAGGCTGAACTGCCCGCCGCCGGCGATGACCTCCGCGATCCGGCGGGTGAGGCCCGCGCCGTCGAGGCCGGGGCGCAGAGCCGCGCCCCACACGTCGCGCGGCTCGCGCTCATCTCCGGCTTCGCACGACAGGTCGATGATGAACTTGGGCTGATCGGCCCGGACCACGTTGAGCTGACGCATCGCCGACAGCATGTCGTCGCCGCCGGTCCATCCGTCGATCTCCCCCTCCACGCTCTGCCAGAGATTGTGCGAGTTGATGACAGGCACGTTGATCCCGGCCTCCCGCAGATAGCGGTTCAGCTCGCCGAGGTACGAAACGGCCAGATCGTCGTGCCCGCAGGTCCAGCTTCCCTCGCTCTTGACCAGCAGCAGCGGGCCTCCCCGGCCGGTGCTGGAGAGCTGCAGGTCCTTGACCTGATCCACCAGGGCCGTCACGTACCGGGACGAAGCCTCGAGGAACGCGGCGTTCTTCGCGCGGAGCGCCACGCCGCTCTGGCTGGTGAGCCAGGCGGGAAGTCCGCCGGCGTCGAGGCCCGCGCCCACATAAGGCCCGACGCGGAGGATGAGCCACATGCCGGCCTCGCCCACGAGCTTGACGAAGTGGCGCACGTCGTTGTCGCCCGCAAAGTCAAAGACCCCCGCCCGAGGCTCGTGCCTGGCCCACACCGCCGTGGTGTCGATCGTGTTGAACCCGGCGAGCTTGGCGGCCTGGATGCGATCCGCCCACGACGCCCGCGCCACCCGCGCGTATTCAACCGCCGCGCTGACAATCCACACGCGTCGCCCGTCCAGCATGAAGCTCTGACCGTCATAGGTCACTGCCGGCATGATGACTCCTCGAGCTTGACCACTTCCCTCGGTCCATGCGCGGAGACTCACGCGCGCGGTCCGTTCGAATACCAAACTAAACACAAACATGACCGCCGACGAAAGTGGAAGGCAACTCTAGCGCTCTCCAAACCCGTGTGCAACGCCAATCCGCGATTCAGGTACCCATTTCGGGGTTCGGTCGGAGAGAGAACCGCTATTCTCTGTCGCTCAAGAGATTGGAGCAGACCCGAGTGGTACGAACAAAGTCCTTCACGCTCGCCCCGGCGGCCCTTCTCATCCTCGCGGGGTGTTCGTCGCGCCTCGAATCCCTGGATCGCGAGATCAACGATCTGGTTGCCGAGCGATCTTCACGCCTCGGCACGGTGTCGCCGACGCGATCGCTGCCCGCCCAGGTCGCGTCGGTCGACGCCTCGAAATCGCCGGAGACCCGCAATCCCAGGGCATCGGAACTCTCGTTCAAGCCCGCGGATGAGGCACGCGACGTGGCCAAGCGCCTGGAGTCGTTCAACGCGGGCGTGGATGAAACCTCCGGGCTCTCCGATGCCTACGCGACGAACGAATCGCTGGACGCGGCGGCCGAAGATCCCGCGTCCCAGCGCGTGCCGATCGAGGGCGCCATCGAGATGTCACTCTCGGATTCGTGGCGCACCGGCCAGCGCTCCGCGCCGGACTATCTGGCGTCGGAAGAGCAGTATCTTCTCTCCGCGATATCCCTGTTGATCGAGCGCCATCAATGGTCGCCGCGCGTCAGCAATACCACCAGCGCGACGCTCAACGGCTCGGGCGAGAACGGCGACTTCGAGCACACGGCACGCCTGCTCAACGAGCTGGCGGTCACGCAGAAACTCCCCTACGGCGGGGATGTGCAGGCCCGGTGGCTGTGGGACGCGACGGAGCATCTGCGCCGCCAGGCCACGGGGCGATATCGCCAATCGTCGTCGATCGCGCTGGACACCTCGATCCCGCTGATGCGGGGCGCCGGGCTGATCGCGCAGGAGTCGCTGATCCAGGCGGAGCGGAACCTGGTGTACGGAGCCCGGACCTTCGAACGCGCCCGGCGACAGTTTCTTGTCGACGTTGCCACCGACTATTTCGCGCTGCTCCAGACCCAGGCAAGCATCCGCAACCAGGTCCAGCAACTCAAGAGCCTTCGGACCTTCGAGCAGGAGACGGCCGAGCTCGTCAAGGCCGGGCGAAAAGCCGAGTTTGACAGGGCGGACGCGTCGAACCGCGTGCTCAGCGGGCTGGCGAGCCTGGAGAACCTCCGCGAGCAGTACCGCCTTCAACTGGATCGATTCAAGATCTCGCTCGGGCTCCCGGTGGAACGGCCTTTGGTCATCCTCCCCCTGAAGCTCGAACTCCCCGAGCCCGACTCGGACCTGGCGGAAGCGGCGCGGCTGGCGCTGGACCTGCGGCTCGACCTTCAGAACCGGCGCGACCAGGTGGAGGACTCACGCCGAAACCTCGACAACGCCAGGAACGGCCTCCTGCCCGACCTGAACCTCACCGCGGGGGCGACCATCCCGACCGACGGAGACACTCGAGAAGGTGGAGTGGCGTTTGATCCCGACGACACCTCCTACAACGCGGGCCTGCGTCTCTCGCTCCCGCTGGATCGGCGGAGCGAGCAACTCCGCGTCAAGCAGGCGGCGATCGCGCTGGATCGGGCGGAACGCGACTACGGCACGGCCCGAGACAACGTGGTGCTCAACGTGCGGGCCGCCTTGCGTGCGGTGGACCTGGCCCGATTCCAGTTGAAGCTCGCGGAGCAGCAGGTGCAGATCACGCAGCGTCGACGGCTGGAGCAGGAGATCAAGAAGGCCGAGATCGACACGCGCAAGCGCCTCGAGGCCGAGAGCGATCTGCTCGACGCTCTGAACGCGCGCGACCGTGCGGTAACGGCGCTCCGGACCGCGGTGCTGCGCTACCTGCTGGAAACCGACACCCTCCGCGTCAAACGGGACGGGACGTTCGAGCCTCTCCCGGGAATGGAAGCGCCGACCGGGCCGAAGTCCTGAACTCGTTCTCTATCGCGACAGCGCCTGGCGCATGCGCGCGTGCAGCGTCGCGTCCATGCCGGCGTTTTTCGCGCCCTCGAGCATGGCGACCGCCTGTGGATTCTTGCCACGCGCCTGCATCAGCACGGCGGCGGTCATCCACGCGTCCCGCGAGCGGCCTTGTCGCGCGCGGGTCACGACCCTTCCCGTGAGTTCACGCAGCACGTCGTCGCGAACGCCGAGCTCATCGGGCGTGAGCGGCACGTCGGACAGCACTGGGTCGGTCTGGTACGCTCGCGACATCTGGGCGAATCCGTCGTCCCACCGACGCGCCAACAGCATCGCGACAGCCAGGCGACGCATGACCGACGGATCGGTCGGGTTGCTCTTGAGGTGGATCTTCCACGCGTCGACGGCGTCGGCGTAGCTCCCCGTGGACATGGCGGCCCGCGCAACCTCGTCGGGCGTCGGCGGGGGTTCGGGGGCCGAGGTCGTTGTCGGCGGCGACGCGGGCTGGTAGTACACGCTCAGGGTCGGGTCGGTCCCCGAGGTGTAGTACGTCGAGCCGATGCGGACTTGTCCCCAGTACGGGTCGTAGCCCCAGGTGCGGGCGTAACCGTTCGGATACAGCCCCCCGCCGCACAACCCGCCCCAGCCCCAGCTCGAGCCGAAGTTGATCCCGCACTGCCCGTCGGACCAGCCGACCTGAGCGAAGGGGGAGTAATAGAAACGGTTGTCAGCGCCGATCCAACTGCGATACGCGGCGTCCGCGATCGCCGACGAGAGGTTGACGTTCAGTCGGAAAGTCCCGTCGTTGTAACTCCCGCTGATCGAAACGCCGCCGGTGTCGCGCGGCCAGTCGTGCCGAGGGCGGTGCGGGCGGCGATCATCGATGAGCACAGGCGCAGGCAGGTCCGCGCCCGGCGATCGGCCGCCGGCGTCGGTGGGTCGGTTGCCGGGCGAGGGATCCACGCCAATGGCAGGAACACGGCTCCAGAAATCGTTCCCATTCTTGCTCGGCATGCCGGGCCTAGTGGATGGCATCGGAGAGAGACGCCCCGGCCCGGGTATCCATGCCGGGGGCGCCGACGAGGGGGGCTCGCGCCGTGCCACGCTCTCGCGCTGGGGATCGCTCGCCGGAGCGCCGACGCCGGTTGTCTGGGCCGCCGCGAGGCCGGACATCGACGTTGCCGCCGCCAATGCCACCATCGCGCTGCGTTGTGCCGTCGATGCCTTCAATCGTCAACCTCCCCGCTCGTTCACGCTGACATTGTGGTCTGACACGCAGGCCGACGTCGAGTTCCAAGTGTCCGAATTGATCGGGTTCAAATCTGATTGTCATTCGTTCGGTGTCCGACGCCGAGCAGGCCATCCGGGTATTGTGGATTGTGGATGGAAGGAGCCGCATGGTGCAATCTCGCTTCTGGATCGTGGCGGTCGGCTTCGTGCTTCTTTCGGTGTTCGTGACCGGCTGCACGCCGATGGCGGGCGTGCGGCTCAAGAGCGTGACGAGCGCCGCTGGAGGAACACTCGAAATGAGGCCTCGCACGGCGGCGTACCTGGCCGGGGATCGCAACACGGCCGACGTGTACCTCACGGACCTCCCGGCCACGGCGCTCGATCCCGCGGCGGACCTCAAGGGAGTCAGCGGGCAGATGGTGCACATCCACCTGTTCCTCACCCCGAAGGCCGGGAGCACACCCATCGATTCAGCCGCGTGCTCGGCGACGGTTCGCCACGTGGTGATCGCCGACGGCCGGATCGGCGTGTATGGGGGCGGCGGGTTCCTCAGCCCGGACACATCGCCCGGTGATCGTGTGCTGGCGGGGCACATCAGCGACGCGACGCTCCGGCTGGTGTCGGCCAGCCCGGAGTTCGGCGATCGCCTGGGGGCTTCCAGGTTTGAGTGTGCCTTCCGCGCGCCGCTGGACCAGCGCCTCGCGAACACGCTCGCGGCACGGCTCGACACCATCCTTGCCATGGCATCGGCGCGCTAGGCACGCGCCGAACGGAAGGACCAACTCACCATCCGTTGTGCGCTTTCCACCACCCCCCGACGACCCGCTCGGCGTTGGCGAACATGACCTTGTCGAGCACCTCGCCCGGGAGTCGCACGCCGCGGAGCGCCGGTGCATCGTCGGGCGAGTAGCGTGCGGGATCGACCATCGCAAGGTCGCCGTCGGCGATGGGCGATGGCCCTTCGTATCCTCCGCCGATCACGGCCCGCAGCGCCCAGAATCGGCTGGCGTAAAGGTCGAACGCGCTCTCGGGACTGTTGGCCTGGTCGGCCTTGGGGTGGGCCGGGTTGTCCTTGGCGGGCTTGAGATGGTCGTCGCTGGTGACGATGTCCGTGCCGAAGAGAATGCGGTCCTGCCAGCGGGTGAAGAACTCGACCACGCGCGACGGCGGGTGCTTGGAGAGCTCGCGCACGACCCACTTGGTGGCGGACGTGTCGATGTGAAGATTCGGGTGGCGATCGAGCAGGCCGTCGAGGAAGTCGAGGTCCTCCGAAGACCCCCCCATATGCGCCGCGATCCACGGGCAGGTGAAGGTGTCGAGCATGCGTTCGAGCCCGAGGTACTGCTCGCGCTTGGTGCGGTACATCGTGGCGTCGCTGTACTTGGTGGCGAACCAGGTGTCGGGGTCCGCGACGTGGACCATGATCATCATGCCGAGCTGTTCGGCGGCCCGGGCCATCCTCACGCGCCACTCGCTGTCGATCTCGACCAGGTCCGCGCCGGATTCGCCCGGAAAAAGCTCGCGAAGGCGCGGGGCGGACCAGATCTTCATCATGCGCGAGCCGTGCTCGCGGGCGAGAACCTCCATGACCTCGAGGTAACCCTGGCGATGGGCCCGGGCGCGGTCGGGGTCGTTCCAGGTCTGGATCGCGATGAAGCGGATGGAGTCGCCCATGACCTCGCGCACGGGCTCGATGAGGGGGAGCGGCGTCATGGAGTAGGTGAGGCGGACGTTGAAAGTTCGGGCGGCGCGGGTGTAGACCTGCGCCGCGTGACGCCCCATGATGTGCGAGTGAATGTCGATGATCGGGCCGGTACCCCGCGGGAAAAGCGCCGCCTCCCTGCGATAATCGAGGGCGATTTTGTTCGACGACCCCGCGTGCCCGGTGCCCGCGGTCGAACCCGGGAGCGGCGGAGTTGCTTGAGGTGAGGCGGAGTTCATCGCGGCGATGGTAGACGGCGGCCCAAACCAGAGTGCTTCCCGAGAGTCGGCGCCGCCGCGCGTGCCGCTCCCGGACAGACCTGTCCGAGTTGAAGGCGGCCACCGCGACGCCCCGAGCGTGCGGGGGGCGCGGCGGGCGAGGATCGCGCTGGCGCACGACTGGCTCTGCGGGTACCGCGGCGGCGAGGCGGTGCTCGAGCGTCTGGCTCGTCTGGTCATCGAGCGATTCGCCCCCTCGCCCTCGGATCATCCGACGCTGTACACGATGTTCGATGATCGAAAGCCGATGGCGCAGGCCCCGACGCTCTCGGGCCTGGCGCGGACGACGCCGCCCCTGTCGCGTGTGCCGGGCGCGGCCGAGCTGCGTCGATGGATGCTGCCCCTCTATCCGTACTTGGTGCAGCGCCTTTCGGCCTCCCTGGCGCGGGACCATTCCCGCAGACCGATCGATCTTCTGATCTCTTCGAGTTCGTGCGCGGTGAAGGGCCTCGTCGCGCCGGCGGGCGTGCCTCATGTCTGTTATTGCCACGCGCCGGCGCGCTACTTCTGGTCACAGCGCGAGGCCTACGAGGCCAAGGGCGGGCTCCGGGCCCTGGGCCTGCGCCGCTTCGGCGAGAGGTTTCGCGCGTGGGATCGCGGCACGGCCGCCAACGTGACGACCTTCGTCGCCAATTCGTCGTTCATCGCGTCCCAGGTGAAGGAATACTTCGGCCGCGATGCTCTGGTCGTGCATCCGCCGGTGCGGACCGGGTTTTTCACGCCCGACGCCGCCACGCCGCGCGAGAGCTTCTGGCTGGTCGTCAGCGCGTTGGAGCCCTACAAGCGCGTGGACCTGGCGATCAAGGCCGCGAATGCGACGGGCCAGCGTCTGGTGATCGCGGGGAGCGGGAGCGAGTGGTCGCGCCTGCGCGCGATGGCCGGGGCCAGCGTCCGGTTCGTCGGGCGGGTCGACGACGAAGCGCTCCGCCGCCTGTACCGTCGCGCCGCGGTCTTCATCCACCCGCAGGTCGAGGACTTCGGGATCGCGGCGGTGGAGGCCCAGGCGTGCGGCCTGCCGGTGGTCGCGTTCCGCGCGGGCGGCGCCCTGGAAACCGTGGTCGAAGGCAAGTCCGGCGCGTTCTTCGACGAGCCGAGCGTCACCGACCTCGTCAAGGCGATCGCGAAGGCCCCCAAAGCCGGCCCCGGGCTGGCGCACGCCGGCGCGGACTGCCGGCGCAGCGCGGAGCGATTCTCGGCGGAGCGGTTCGACGCCGCGATCGAGTCCATTCTCTCGGGATCTCTGGCGGAACGGGCGGTCCCATGAACATCCCGGCGGCGGCGGCGCGATATCCTGAGGACGCATGCGCTACGCGATGATCATGGCGGGGGGGGCGGGCACTCGCTTGTGGCCGATGAGCCGCAAGCAGCAGCCCAAGCAGCTCTTGAAGTTCATCAAGAGCGACGATGGTCGCTCGATCAGTCTTCTGGAGCTGGCGGCCCAGCGCGTCGAGGGCCTGATCGACCCCTCCCGCAGCTTCATCTGCACGTCGGAGGCCTACCGCGACGTGATCCGGCGCGACGTGCCTCAGTTCGCCGGAAGCGACGGCGATTCTCGCATCATGGGCGAGCCGGTGGGGCGCGACACCGTGAATGCCGTGGGCTTCGCGGCGGCGGTGTTCCACAAGCTGGACAAGGACGCGAGCTTCGCGGTGCTCACCGCCGACCACGTCATCGAGCCGCGCGAGGCCTTCCGCGCCCGCATGGAGGTCGGCTTCAAGCTCGTCGAGGAAGACCCGCGAAGGCTCGTCACGTTCTCCATCACGCCGACCTATCCCGCGACCGGCTTCGGCTACGTCGAGCGCGGCACGCCCATCCGCGATGTCCCCGACGCGATGATCGGCGGCAAGCCCATCGCCTTCCACGTCGAACGATTCGTCGAGAAGCCCGACCTCCCGCGCGCCCAGGCCTACGTCCAGTCGGGGCAGTTCGGCTGGAACAGCGGCATGTTCGTCTGGAAGGCACGCACCTTCCTCGACGCGCTCAGGCAATACAAGCCGGAGAACTACGACGGCGTCATGGAGATCGCCGAGGCCTGGGGCACCAGGCACCAACGCGACACGATCGAGAAGATCTATCCGACGCTCCCCAAGATCAGCGTCGACTACGCCGTCATGGAGCCCGCGTCCAAGGAGCGCAACGGCAAGCTCGCGGTGTGCACCGTGCAGATGGACGTGAAGTGGCTCGACGTCGGCTCCTGGCCCAGTTTCGGCGAGACGCTCTCGCCCGACGCCCAGGGCAACCGCGTCTCCGGCCCGGCCCAGCCCCTGATCGTCAAGGGCAGGAACAACCTCGTCGTCTCCAGCGCCGGCGATCACACGATCGCGCTCCTGGGCTGCGACGACCTCATCGTCGTGCGCACGCCCGAGGCGACGCTCATCATGCCCCGCGCCCGCGCCGAAGAACTCAAGGACCTGCACGCCCTGGTGGACGAGCGGCTGAAGTGATGCGGTACATCGCGATCGATCTCGGTGAGAAGCGAACCGGCCTGGCCGCCGGCGATTCCGAGACGCGCATCGCGTCGCCCCTGACCGTGCTCGAGGTCAGCATGAGCCTGGCGAACGGGCAGTTGCTGCTGGAGGGGATCGCACGCGAGGTCGAGGCCCACCTGGGCCCCGCGCGGGCCGCGGGAACCGCGGGCGCCCGCCTCGATTCCCCGGGCGAACTGGTCATCGGCCTGCCCCTGAACATGGACGGCACGGAGGGCCCTCAGGCCAAGCGCATCCGCGCCTTCGCCGAACGCATCGCGCACCGCACCGGGCGCATCGTGCACCTGCAGGACGAACGCCTCAGCAGCGCCGACGCGGATTGGTCCATGGCCCGCAGCGGCATGACGCGGCAGCAGAAGAAGGAGAAGCGCGACGCCCTCGCCGCCGCCGCCATTCTCCGCGAGTTTCTGGGCAGCGCGGGCGGGCCGACGGAATAACCGCCGCTGCTCTTCTTGCCCCGCCTCGGCGCCCCTTGTTGAGAGGCTCCACCTCGTCGGCTCCGGGCTCACCCTCCAAACCGAGCACCGACGGAAGCCAAATCGCTCGCCCGGTTCCCTGCGAATGGTGCGGCCGAGCCTGCGGTTCACCGGACACCGGTGATTCAGAACGCGACGTGCCCCGCCGCGTCTGACTAGCATGAAGGCGCACGGCAGGGTGTGCTCATTCAAGGACGACGAACATGACGCTTCTGGTGGCGAAACTGCTGATCGGCCTCGTCTCTGCGATGGGCACGCTTGGGCCGCTGGGCGCCGAGCCGCCCAAGGACGAGCCCAATCCCGCAGTTCAGCCCGCGCCAACGGAGCCGAGCACTCCCGCCGAGAATCCTCCGCCGGCGATCGGCACCACCCGGGTCGTGCAGCCCGCCGAAGCGCCCAAGCCCGGCGAGCCGCTGAAGTTCGCCAGCGCCGAGGCGCTCCTCACCGCGCTCGAGACCGCCGACAAGGGCATGAACACGCTGTCGGCCGACATTCTTTACGATCGCCTGCTGGAGCTGGAGGGCGATCGCCAGACACGCAAGGGCACGCTGCTCTTCCGCAACGCGAGCGTCGGCGCCGAGGGCAAGCCGCTCCCGCGCGCGTTCGCGATCCGCTTCGACTGGATGCAGGCCGGCGAGCGCCTCGAGAAGCGCGCGAACTGGTACGTGTTCGATGGTCAGTGGCTTCTGGAATCATGGCCCGACGAGAAGCGCTTCAAGCGCCGCCAGCTCGTCGCGCCGGGCGAGACCTATGACCCGCTCAAAATCGGTGAGGGCCCCCTCCCCATCCCGATCGGGCAGAAGAAAGACGACATCCTCGCTCGCTACACCGCCGAACTCCTCGACGCCGCGGACGGCGTGGAGGACGACACTCAGAAGCGGCTGGTCGCCAACGGCTGGCAGCTCAGGCTCATCCCGAAGGACCCGGAGAACGACGAGTTCCGAGAAGTCCGCCTCTGGTACCGCCCCGACGCGGGCGGGCGTCTGTTGCCGAGGATGGCGCGGACCATCGTCCGCTCGGGCGATATCTCCACGGTTGTGCTGACGAGCGTGAAGCTGGACGCCGATATCCCGGAAGGGACGCTGGACACGACGCCGCCCAAGGGGTTCGACGGCGAAGTGGAGGAGTACCGTCGCCCCGCCGGGAAGGCGGACAAAGTCCCAGCGCCGGAAGCGGGAGCGAACCCGGCGAAGGCGGAACGCGAATAAGAGTCGGGCGATGCGCGTGGCTCGCCCGAGGATCAACGCGAGGACCAGGAGCGCGAGCGTGCCAGGACGACCGTATGTTCGACGTCGCGGGCTGGCTCTTGCGCTCGGGCTTGTGCTCTTCTCCGGACGAGCGCTGGCCCAGCCGCACGATTCAGGGCTTCCCGAGCCCAGCCCCGCGGTGCAGACGCTGCTGAAGGCTCCGTACCTGTCCGATGCCGAGCGCCGGAGGCTCAGGGTTGAGCACGGCGTGTGGGACGACGCGGACCTCGCCGAGCCCGCGCTGGCGGCCCGCGCGGCCCTGCTCTCGGGGCGATACGCCGACGAGGCGCTCTCGAACCCCGCCGCCGCGGCGGAAGATCGGGCCGAGGCGCTGCTCCGAATGGGCGAGGCGCGTCGCGCGCTCGATGTGCTCGCGGGCTCGACGTCGCTCGGCGCCCTGCGTCTCATCACCGAGGCGTCCGAGGACCTGGGCGAGACCGCCCGCGCGACGGAGGCCATCAAGGCGGCCCGCGAGCGCCTCCGCGACACGAGCGCTCTTTCCGCGGACGAGGTCAGCGAGGGCGTGCGGACGCTGCTCTTTGCGTCGCGTCGCGGGCCGGACGACCTCCCCGATTTCAACGAGCTCATGCGGCTGCTGGGCGAGGCACGCAAGTCCAAGGATCCGCTTTCCTGGCGCGTGGCGCTCTGCGAGGCCCAGCTCCTGTGGGACAAGGACAACCCCGGCGAGGCGCTGACGGCGCTGGAGCAGGCCCTGTCGCTCAACCCCAGGGCGGCCGAGTCGCTCAATCTTCTCGTGCGGATCACCACGTCGCAGATGGATGTGCCGTCGATCATGGCGCACGTGGAAACGCTCGACAAGCTCGCCGGCGGGCAATCGCTCGACGGGATGCTGGCGATGTCCCGCCTGCGCCTGTATCAGCGCGATCCGAACGCCGCGATCGAGAGCATCGACGCGATCCTCTCGCGGTACCCCTCGCAGCAAGAGGCGATGGCGATGCGTGCGGCGGCGAGCGCGTCGCTGTTTGACGACGCCGCGACCGAGCGTGACCTCGCCGCGTTCTCAAGGGCGTGGCCAGGCTCCGCGGCGGGCCTCGTCGAGGTGGGGCTGGCCCAGAGCGGGGCGCGCCAGTACGAGGACGCGGAAAAGACGCTCCGGGCGGCCTGCGCCAAGGCCCCGGGCTGGGCCGATGCGTGGATCGAGCTGGGGCTGGTGCAGGCCCAGGCCGGACGAGACGACGCGGCACGCGCCTCGCTGGCGGAGGCACGCCGCCTCGATCCGTTCAACATCCGGGCGTCGAACACGCTCACCATGCTCACCGAACTGGCCCGGTTAAAGTCGATCGAGAGCGAGCACTTCATCGTCCGCTACAAGGAGGGAGACGATCTCGTGCTCGCCCGCGAGATGCCGGCCGTTCTTGAGAAGATCTACGAGCGCGTCACGGGCAACGGCCCGGGCGGGATCGACCACAAGCCCGCCGGCAAAACGGTGATCGACCTCATGCCCGACCACGCGATGTTCGCGGTGCGGATCACCGGCATGCCGCAACTGCACACGATCGCGGCGGCGACGGGGCCGCTGGTGGCGATGGAGGCTCCGCGCGTTGGCGCGGGGCATTCGACAGGCGTGTACGACTGGTCGCGCGTGATCCAGCACGAGTTCACCCACACCGTCACGCTCTCGCGCACCAGGAACCGCCTGCCGCACTGGTTCACCGAGGCGTCCGCCGTCTATCTCGAAGATGCGCCGCGCGACGAGTCACGCTGCACCATGCTCGCCCGCGCCCTGGACACCGATCAGCTGTTCGATCTCGACTCGATCAACGTCGCGTTCGCCCGACCGCAGAAGCCGACCGACCGCGGCATGGCCTACGCGCAGGGGCACTGGATGTACGAGTTCATCGTCGAGAGGTGGGGGCCCGGGGCGCCGCTCAAGCTGATGGATCAGTACGCGGCGGGCGTGCGCGAGGCCCAGGCGATGGAGTCCGTGCTCGGCGTCTCGCGCGCCGGATTTCTCGATCAGTACAAGGCTTGGGCCCGCACGCAGGTTGTTTCCTGGGGCCTGGCGACGCCCGCGGGAGTGCCGAGCGTGAAGGAACTCCTGGCGCAGGCCCAGGCCGAGGGCGGCGCGGTCGCGGCGCCAACGCCCGAACTCATCGAAGCCTGGCTGAAGAAATACCCGGATCACCCGCAGGTCCTCGAGCTGGCGGTGTCCGCGGCGCTGGACAAGCACGAGGGCAAGGCGACCGACGAGATGGTTCCCTTGATCGAGCGGTTCGCGCTGGCCGCGCCCGTGAAGCACCTGCCGCACCGCGTCCTGGCGCGGTACTACCTGGACAAGGGCGAGGGCCAGAAGGCGATCCCGCACCTGGAGTTCATGGACGCGAGGGAGGTCTACAACCCCGCGCTGGCGGTCGAACTCTCGAAGCGCTACGGCGCGACGGGTGATTGGGAGCGGGCGTTTGAGAAGGCCGAACGCGCCACGCGGATCGCGCCGTACGACCCATCCATTCGCGAGCTGGCGGCGGCCATGGCGATCAAGGCCGGTCGTCTCGACGCCGCGGCCCGTCATGTCGACGCGCTCACCATCCTGGAGCCCGACCGCGACGTCCACCGCAGGCGGCTGGAGGCGATCAAGAAGCTGATGGAATCAGCGCCCCCCGCGGGCACGCCTCTCTCGCATTGACGCGACCACCCTTCAACGCGGCGACCCGGAAAGCTCATCGGACAGCGGCGAAGGTTCTCTCGCCGGCGTTCACGCGTTGCTCGCCGGAGCTTCCGCGTTGATCGGCCAGCCGGTCCATGCCTGGTATCGCGCCTGGAGGTCCTTCACGATTTCGCCGGCGCTCATGTTCATCGACGGATAGTCGATCACCGGGAAGAAGCGAACCCGCGCGTGGCTCGAAAGCAGCAGGCTCCCCCACGCGGTGGGGGTCACCGGCGTGCCGTCGATGACGACCGGGAGCACGCGTGCCTTGCCGCGCGATACCAGCAGGCCGACACCCGGGGCGAACGGGAGCAATTGGCGCGGCGGACGCTCGATGCCTCCCTCCGGAAAGATCCCCAGAACGCCGCCGTCCCCCAGCACCCGCAGCGACGCGCGGATGGCGGCCGCGTCACGAGTTTCCTGGTCCACGCTGATGATCTCGAAGAAGCTCCAGATCGCTTCGAAGCGCGGCAGGCGCATCCGTCGGGCCATGATCCAGCGGATGAAGAAGGGACAGGCGACCTGCACCAGCACCGGGTCGATCCCGGCGGTGTGGTTCACGACCACCACCAGCGGCCCCGGCCGACGGGATGGCGGCACGTGCTCGCGCCCCTCGACACGACACCGATGCACCACGCGCGCCAGGAACTTGCCCAGAACCGTCGCCAGTCCGAACGTCGCATCCTCCCGCGGATTGTCCATGATCCATCGGCACACGACGCCAACGGGCGCGAGTACGGCAAGGATGATCAAGATCGTCGCGAGGTAGGCCATCGGGGGGCGGAGTCTATGAATCGGACCGTCGCCTTGTCGCCCACCAGAGCTTGTGGACGGTATTTGATCGGTCCCTCGAACGTGGCGCAGAAAGTGTCCCGGGTTTGATCGGGTATCCGATCTTGGGTGCGATATGGCAGATTCTCGCAAGTCGTCTCGCGGCAAGCGCTCGACGTCCTCGGCCGACAGCCTCGGCCTGGGGCGCCGGCTCCTGCTGATCTCGCTCCTCCTGGCCTGGGCCTTCGTCGCGGCGAGCCTGATCGGCTTTGACCGCGCCGACCCGCCCACGCATGTCGTTTGGCCCCCCAACAGCCCGGTCGCCAACTGGTGCGGCCCGTTCGGAGCAACAACGGCGTATGTGCTGTACCGCTTGCTGGGCTACGCGGCGTGGGTCATCGTGATCCTGGTCGGACTCGGGCTGCTCTCCACGTCGATGGGCGGCAAGGTCCGCCACGCCGCGGTGCGTTTGATCGGCGCCGTCATGATGACCGTGGCGGCGGCGGGGCTGCAGAATCTCATGGCGCCGCTCTCAGGGCCGCTCCCCGATCTTGCGGGCGGCACAACCGGCGTGGTGACGGCGGCCGAGCTGGGTCAACGGTTCGGGACGCTCGGCTCGTTCCTGTGGCTGGCGCTCATGGGGATTCTCGGCTCGGTCGTGGCGATCGACGAGATCGTTTCGGCGCTCACGGGCTGGACCCTGCGCTTTGCGCGCGAGCGGGCGGTCCCCGCGGCGGTCTCCGCCGGAAAGCTCACCGGCGAGATCGCCGGAGAGGCGGCGCTGGCGGCCAGCAAATCCGCCGCCCGAACCGGAGGCGGGATCTTCGGCTCGCTCGCGGGCCTCTTCAGGCGCGAGGCCAAGCCCAAGGTGCGGACCAACGACATCGACGACGACGACACCATCCCCGAGAGCGACGCGCTCAGGAGCAAGCGGAAGCGCCGCGGCAAGGACGAGCTCGCTCCCTCCGAGGCCGACGCTCTGGACGCCGAGAGCGTCGAGGGTGTCGGCGTGGTGACCGAGATCAAGCCCAAGGGCAAGAAGTCCAGGAACGACGAGGCGACGACGGTCGGCGTCGGCCCGATCGAGACGGACGATTCCGCCGCCGATGACGAGGCCGATGGCGTCGAGACTGACAATCCGGCGCGGAAATCGGGCAGGAAGTCCGGCGCTGACAAGTCAAGGCCGGCCGCGCCCGACGACGATCCCGATCGCGAAGCGGCGGCGTCGGCCGACGATCAGGACGAAGAGATCGACGATCGCCCCGGTCCGGCGCAGGTCTATAGCGAGGACGCGCTGCGCGAGAAGATTTCCAAGCTGCCGATCCTGTTCGGGCAGAAGGACAAGAAGCTGGCGACGGCGGAAGACCTCAGGGGTGTGCAATCGACCGATGACCCGGCCGCGGCGCCCGCCAGCACCGCGCCAAGCCGCCCCTACGAGTTCCCGCCCCTGGACCTGCTCGAGGTTCCGGAGGAGAACTTCAACGCCAAGCTCGAGGAGTATGTTCGCGAACAGGCGACGGCGCTCGAGAGCGCTCTGCGTCAGTACCGTATCGACGGCGAGGTCGTCGGGATCGAATCCGGCCCGGTCATCACGCTCTACGACGTGCGCCTGGCGCCCGGGACCAAGGTCGCCGCGATCTCGGCGGTGTCCAGCGACATCGCGCGAGCGCTCAAGGCCATCAACATCCGCATCGTGCCCAACCAGGTCGGGCGCGACACCGTCGGCATCGAGGTCCCCAACGCCCAGAAGGAGAAGGTCCGCCTCCGCGAGCTGATGGGCAAGAGCGAGACCTTCGGCGGCATGAAGCTCCCGATGTTCCTGGGCAAGGACGCCTCGGGCGAGGCGCTGATCGAAGACCTCACCAAGATGCCGCACATGCTCATCGCCGGAACGACCGGCTCGGGCAAGAGCGTGTGCATGAACACGATCATCATGAGCTTCCTCTACACGAAGAAGCCCAGCGAGCTCAAGCTGGTCCTGGTCGATCCCAAGATGGTCGAGATGAGCCAGTTCAAGGACATCCCGCACCTGATGTGCCCGGTCGTCACGGAGATGTCCAAGGCCGCGGCGATCCTGGAGTGGGCGACCCACAAGATGGACGAGCGGTACGAGCTTCTGGCCGAGGCGGGCTGCCGCGACATCGCGTCGTACAACGCGCTGACGTGGGAGGAACTGAAGGAGCGCTTCCGCCCGCAGAACGAGGCCGAGGAAGCCAAGATCCCGCGCAAGCTCCCGTACATGGTGTTCATCATCGACGAGCTGGCGGACCTGATGATGACCGCCAAGGAGGTCGAGAGCCACATCATCCGCATCGCCCAGAAGGCGCGGGCCGTCGGCATCCACCTCATCCTCGCGACCCAGCGCCCGCAGGCCAACGTCGTCACGGGCCTGATCAAGTCCAACATGCCCTGCCGCGTTTCGTTCAAGGTCGCCAGCGGCATGGATTCGCGCATCGTGCTCGACCACAAGGGAGGCGAGCTCCTGCTCGGGCACGGCGACATGCTCTTCCTCTCGCCGCGCAGCAACAAGCTCACCCGCGCCCAGGGCACCCTCGTCGACGACCAGGAAATCCGGCGCGTCGTGCGATTCATGCGCGACATCGCCACGCCCTCCTTCGAGCGTCAACTCGTCGCCATCCGCTCCGCGCCCGATGAAGCTGGCACCGGCCTGGCGGGCCTCACCGACGAGGAGCGCGCTCTCGCCAGCGCCAACAACTCCTCCGCCTCCCTCGCCGCCGCCCAGGAAGACCCGCTCTTCCCACGCGCCGTCGAGATCGTTCTGGAAACCCGTCGTGGCTCGGTGTCGCTGCTCCAGCGGCGCCTGGCGATCGGATACACCCGCGCCAGCCGACTGATCGACCTCATGGGCATCGCCGGCATCATCTCGGACCACAAGGGCTCGGTGGCGCGTGACGTGCTCATCACGCCCGCCGATTGGGAGGCGATGAAGAAACTCGCCGCCGAGCAGGGGCTCGCGGGCGGCGAGCAACAAGGCGACCTCTTCAACACCAGCGCCACGGCGGGGACGCCATCGGCCGGCGGTTCCGCCCAGGAGGCCGTCGCCGCCGAGGAGGCCCCCTTCGACGACGACGTCCCGCCGGATGCCGAGGACACCATCGAGGACGAGGACGAGTTCCCTGATGCGTTCGTCGAGGACGAGGACACGCCCTCACGCCGCTGATCCGGCGCGTGCTCGTGATCGACGGCCACGCCGACCTCGAACCGGCCCGGCCTTTCCGCGTTGTCCGCGTCGCGGTCGAGCGGCGGCTATCGTCCCTCATGAATGTCGTCCAGAAGCTGCGATCGATCGTGACGGAGGTCCGTGCCGGCAAGGGCGTCAAGGACAACTGGGAGCTCGCCTTCCGCCTGCTGTCGCGCATGAACGTCGGCGCCGCCCAGCTCGACGAACTGATGAAGTCGCGTGATATCGACGCGCTCGACCGTCTGGTCGCGCAGATCGAAAACCCCGCGCCCGCACCCGCCGCCCGCGAGTATTCCGAGCACGATCTCGACCAGGCGTTCAGGGCGTTCACCAAGCGCCTCAAGGTCATGCGCCTCGCCGACGAATCCAGGCTCGGCGGGCGCTACACCTCGGGCGGGCGCAAATCGTCCATCGACGCGATCCATCCGCCCGAGGAGTTCCCCAAGGACATCTGGGATGCGCTCGTGCGAGCCGGAAAACTCCGCGCGGAGGGCCCCGGGTTTTACTCGCTGCGTGCTGAATCGCACTGAGATCGGTTCGCGCGAACGCCTTGTGCTTTCGCCGGTTCGCCGTTCCGCCGCGCCGCTTTCTCCTTGCATTCCAGCCGCTTTCGTGTATCATCCACGCTCCTTCTCAAGGGTCCGCCGATGACTGTCGTTGCCTGATCAACCCGGCCCGCTCGTTCGCGAATTTCGCGTGAGCTGACCCGCCACCATGAATGGCGCTGTGATCACCGCGCGTGTCGCACGCGCCCGGCCGGGCGTCGCCGCGAGCGTTGCTCGCACCACCTCTGCCATCCCCGTCTTCCCCGTCGTCCGCGCGATCGCCGCGCTTGTTCTTCGCGTCCATGCACGCGTCCGGGATCGTGCGCGCCAACGCCACCCATGTTCCGCCGATCGAACCCATGAACGAACAACACCCTCTGTCCGCCGCTCGCTCCCGTGAATCGTTTCACTGCGTGGTGTGCAACCACCGCGTGCCGCTCGCCGCGTTCGGAACCAGGCACCGGAACCACTGCCCGCGTTGTCTCTGGTCACGTCATCTCGACGAAGCGCCGGGCGATCGCCGGAGCGCGTGCGCCGCGCCCATGGAGCCCATCGCGATCGAGGTGCGTCGCGGGGGCGAGTGGGCGATCATTCATCGATGCACCGGCTGCAACACGATCCGCGCCAACCGTGTCGCGGGAGATGACCACGAGCGACCGCTGCTGGCGCTGGCGCTCCGCCCCATCGCCAACCCGGCGTTCCCGCTCGATGACCTGCGCGAGCCGTGATCGAAAGGTTGGTAGGATTGCACCGAAGCAACGCCCATGGATGCCGCGCCCTCACGCAGCGCACCGCCGACCACGGGAATCGCACGCAAGAGGTCGGAGAGCCGAAGCGCGAAGGAGAAGTGATCACGCCCACGAGTGACCCGGAGGCCATCGCGCCGAACGTGATTCTACTTGACCGCCCGGCCCTCGCTGTCCACCTCGATCGGCGCGGGGAGCCCGAGGTCCTTGATCTGGTCCTCGATCAGCGCCTTGTCCCCGACAAGGACGAGTACGCCCTTGTCAAGGAGCAGCGACCTGCCGGCCAGTTCGTTGAGCTGCGCGAGCGAGACCTTCTCCATCGCGTCCATGTCACGCGCGATCGATTCCCACGGAAGGGCATCCTCCATCAGCGACTCGGCCGTCGACACAAAGCCGCCGAGCGTCGAGAACTGGCGTGCCGCTTCGGTGCGAAGGGTCTCGCGCGCCTTGGTCAGCTCCGCGGCGGTGATGGTGTTGGAGCGGATCGAGTTGAACTCGTTCAGGAACTCCTTGAGTGCCTTGCCGGTCACCTCGCTCTGCACCGCGGCTCCCGCGCCGAACCATCCCGTGGTCGCGGTGTGGGTAAATCCGCAGCGCGCGCCGTAGGTGTACCCGTGCTTCTCGCGAAGGTTCTGGTTGAGGCGGCTGGTGAAGCTGCCGCCCAGGATGGTGCTGATGAGGCGCAGGCTGACACGCGAAGGGTCGCTCGCCGCGACGCTGGGCGCCAGGAACCGCACCATCGTCTGCGGCGCCCCGGGACGATCCACGATCACCACCCGCATCGGACCGTCCTGAGGTGTCTCGGCGGCCGTCGCCGGGGCGTTCTGCGTCGGCTCGTCCTTCCAACCCGCGAAGACCTTTTCAAGGATCGCCTTGGCCCTCTCCGGCGAGAGATCGCCGGCGACAAAGAGCGTCGCGAGTCTCGGCGTGACCAGGGCGCGGTGGACCGCGGCGAGGTCCGCGTGCGAGAGCGTGCCGATGGAGGCGACCGTCCCGTCCGCGGGCGTGCCCATCGCCGCCGAGTCTCCGAAGAGGAGCTTGGTGCTGACCTTCACGGCGACCTGCGCAGGCTCCTGGTCGGCCTGCTTCAGATCCTCGACACGCAGCTTGGTCACGCGCTCAAAGTCGGCCGCGGCGAACCTGGGATGCACAATCGCGTCGGCCCAGAGTTCCGCCGCCTGCTCGAACGTGCCGGCCAACCCCGACACGCGGACGATCAACGACTCCTTGGTGGCGCTGGCGTCGAACGAGGCGCCGAGCTTCTGCATCGCCGCGGCGAACTTCGGGCCGTCGCCCGTCGCCTCGGTCATCGTGCCCTCGCCGAGCATCTCCGCGACGATGGAGGCGCGTCCAGCGCGATCGGGCGGGTCAAGGAGCTTGCCGTTGTGGAAGACCATCGACGCCCAGACCAATGGCAGGCCCGGGCGCTCCCACAACTCGACGTTCAGCCCGTTGGAGAGCATGAAACTCGTGGGGGCGGGGGGCGTGAACATGGCGGGCTTGAAATCGCTCGGCCGCGAATCGCGAGCGCTCGCGGCACGATCGCCCGATTCAGGAAGAACGATCTGGACCAGGCGCGCGTTCGGCGTGATCACCCGCGTCGCCCACGCCGCCACACTCGCCGGCGTCGCCTTTCGAAAGCGGTCGAGGTCGCGTTGAAGGCTGTCGGGGTCGCCGAAATAGAACTCGTACTCGTTGAGCCGGTCGGCGCGGGCCTGAACGCTCTGGAGAGAAGAGAGGGTTCGGAATTCGATGGCGGCCTTGCGCTCCGCCAGCTCGTCGGGCGTCGGGCCGTCTTTGGCAAACCTCGACAACTCTTCGTCGACGATGGACTCGACCCTGGCCAGGTCCGAGCCCGGCTTGGCCATCACGTCGACCCGGAACAGTGAGCCGAGCAGGTTGGCGTCCTGGAACGCGCTGACGTCAACGGCGAGCTGATCTCCCAGGACCAGGCGCCGATACAGGCGGCTGGACGGCCCGCCGGCGAGGATCTGTCCGGCCAGCGTCATCTCGGCATCGCCCTCCTTGTAGGCCGCCGGGCTGTGGTAGACGAACGAGAGACGCGGGAGCTGGACCTTGTCCAGCACCGTTGATCGGATGACATGATCGAGCGTGACCATGGGCACGGCCCGGTCCTTGGGCGTGTTGCCGCGGGGAAGATCCGCGAACAGCGCCTGGATCAGCGGCTTGATCACGCCGGAATCGAAGTCGCCGGCGACGACCAGCGACGCATTGCCGGGCGTATAGAACGTGGCGAAAAAGTCCTTCACGTTCTGGGCGTTGGCGGCTTCCAGGTCTTCGTGGGTGCCGATCACGCCGTTGTGGTAGGGGTGTGACTCGGGATACATGAGCTGGTATTGGGCGTCATCGGCCTTGCCGTAGGGCGTGTTCTCGGTGGTCTGGCGGCGCTCGTTGCGAACGACGTCGCGTTGCTTGTCGACCTTCTCGCTGGTCATCTCCCGCCCCATGTCCTCGAGTCGGTCTGCGTCGAGCCACAGGAGCGTGGGGAGCAGCGACGAAGGGCCCCAGGAGAAATAGTTCGTGCGGTCGAGCGAGGTGCTGGCGTTGTTGGCCCCGCCGCCGGTCTCCATCAGCACGTCAAAGTCGTTGCCCGGCACGCGCTTGGTGCCCATGAACATGAGGTGCTCGAAGAGGTGCGCGAATCCGGAGCGTCCCTTGGGCTCGTTCTTGGCCCCGACGCGATACCAGATGTTGACCGTCGCGACCGGGAGGGTGTGGTCCTCGTGCAGGATCACCGTCATGCCGTTGGGGAGGGTGTACTTCTCGTTCTTGAGAGTTTGGGCGCCGGCGCCGCCCGCCAGGGCGCACGCCAGCCCGACGGCGACGCGGGACATGGTGCGGGCGACGCGCGGAGAGCACAGATTCATCGGATGACTCCTCTCGAGTTTCGGCGATCATAGCGGCGGGCGCGGTTTGCGTGGGCAAGGCCGTGGGGCAAGGTGGCCCCGGAAGCCCGCGAAGCACCCACCCGAACCTATCATGCCCGTATGACCGACAGCGGCGGACATCCGGCGGACGGGGCACGCGATCTTCGCGCGCAGGTTCTGATCGTCGACGACGAGCCGGAGCACGCGGACGTGATGGCCGACGCGCTGCGCAGACCCGGGCACGTCTGCACGATCGTGAACTCCGTCCCGGCGGCGATCGAGGAGCTCCGCGGCGGCGCGTTCGACGTCATCGTGACGGACCTCCGCATGCCCAACTCGGGCAACGCCAACGGCGTGGCTCCCGATGGGAGCGACGCCGGCCTGCGCGTCCTGGAGAACGTCAGAAGCCTCCAGCCGAACGCCGAAACAATCATGGTGACCGCCCACGGCGACGTGGCGACGGCGCGGGCGGCGTTCAAGCACGGCGTGTACGACTTCGTCGAGAAGCCCCTGGACCTTTCCGTCTTTCGTGAGCTGGTCACCCGCGCGGCCGACACGGTTCTCCTCCGCCATGAGAGCGAGCGATCGGGCCTCGCCGCGGGCGAGCTGGTGCAGCACGAGGGCTTCGAGGGAATCATCGCGGGCTCCGAGGCGATGCGCCGCATCCTGCGCACCGTCAAGACCATCGCACCCTCCAATCTTCCCGTCCTGATCTGCGGTGAGAGCGGGACCGGGAAAGAACTGATCGCCCGGGCGATCCACCGGAACGGCCCACGCGGCCAGGTCAAAGGCGGCGGACGCTTCGTGGCCCTCAACTGCGCCGCCGAGGCCGAGAGCTTGCTCGAGGATCAGCTCTTCGGGCATGTCAAGGGCGCGTTCACCAACGCCGAACGCGACCGCGAGGGTGTGTTCGAGTACGCCAGCGGCGGAACGCTGTTCCTGGACGAGATCGGCGACATGCCGCTCAAGATGCAGGCCAAGCTCCTGCGCGTGCTGGAGACGGGCGAGGTGGTGCGCCTCGGGAGCAACGAGCCGCGCAAGACCGACGTGCGACTGGTCAGCGCGACCAACCGGGACCTCTCGAAGATGGTGGCGGAGGGATCGTTCCGCGGCGATCTGTATTTCCGTATCAACGGGGCGACGGTCGCCATCCCCCCGCTGCGCGAGCGGCGCGAGGACATCCCAAGGATCGTGCGCCACGCCATCGCGCGGTTCGCCGAGCAATTCAACAAGAGCGCGCCGACGCCCGACATCACCGACGCGGCGGTCATGCGTCTGACGAGCTGCAACTGGCCGGGCAACGTGCGTCAGCTCCTCAACGTCGTTCAGAACATGGTTGTCACTGCCATGGGAGAGAACGCCGGAAGCGCCGGTCCGCTGGTCATCGATGTAAAGCACATCCCCGACAGCGTGCGCAGCGACGACGCGGCCGAGGCCGAGGCCGAATCCCCCGTTTCGGGCGGAGGGCTCGCGGGCACGAGCCTGGAGCAGATCGAGAAGCGGGCCATCCGGGAAACCCTGCGTCTGACCGCGGGCAACCGAGAGCAGGCCGCCAAGCTCCTGGGAATCGGGGAGCGAACGCTCTATCGAAAGCTCCGCGAGTACGGGTTGCGATAGGAATCCCGGGCGGATTCCGATGGGGTGATCACGCCCGTCAAGCATCCGAAATCGCGATTCGGTCGATGTGCAAGTCACGACGCGCTTCCGAACACGGAGGCGGTTGCGGTAGGCTGTACCACGGCCCGATGACGGCCCGATTGCGGAGGGGTGTGCATGACACTGAAGAATCGCCTCAGGGCGTTGGTCGCGACCGCGGGTGTGGCGCTCATGGCTTCGCAGAGCGAGGCGACGTGGTCGATCGTCATCATCGACACCCGCACGGGCGAGGTCGCGCTCGCTTCCGCCACCTGCCTCACGGGCTTTGATCTACAGGCCAACACGCCCGTCATGCTGGTCGGGATCGGCGGCGCGACCGCCCAGTCCTCGGTCGACAGCAACGGCTGGAATCGCACCTACATCCGCGATCACTTCCTCGACGGATGGACGCCCGAGCAGATCCTCGCGGGCCTGGCGACGTTTGACAACGCCCACCAATCGCGCCAGTACGGCATGGCCGACGTCATGGGCAACACCGTGACGTTCAGCGGCACCGGCGCCGGCGCCTGGAAGGGCGGGCAGACCGGGCGCGTCGGCGACCTCGTCTATGCCGTGCAGGGAAACGTGCTGACCGGAGATCCGGTCGTCTCTCTGGCGGTTGACGCGATCGTCAACACGCCCGGAGACATCGCCGAAAAACTGATGGCCGGCATGGAGGCGGCCAGGTCCATGGGCGGCGACGGACGCTGCTCGTGCAGCCCGAGCAAGCCCGACAGCTGCGGCTCGCCCCCCCCCGATTTCGACAAGTCCGCCCACATCGCCTACATGCTCATCTCACGACGCGGCGACGTCGACGGCTCAAACCCGAACTATCGCACCGGCAACACCCCCCTCGCCATCGCCTCCGCCGACTTTGACGGCGACGGGATGCGAGACGTCGTCATCCTCGGTGGCGGCGGAGGCACGCTCAGCTTCTTCAGAAACATGTCGCAGCCCGCCGGACTGCTCCGCGCCGCCCCCGCCGTGCAGACGCAGTTCGGCGGCACGCTCCGCGATGTCGCCGTGCTCGATTACGACGGCGACGGAAAGAAAGACCTGCTCGCGGTCGACAGCGACGGCTCGCGATTCCTCCCCCTGCGCGGGCAGGGCGACGGCTCGTTTGTCGCCGGCACTCCCGTCGCGCTCCCCACCAATCCCCGCGCTCTGACGCTCTTTGATCTCGACGGCGATGGCGACCTCGACGCCGCGACGGCGTCCCAGACGACCCCCTCGGTCGCGATCCTGCGCAACGACGGCGGCGCCTTCAGCCTGATCGCCACATACACCGCCGCGAACACCGCCCCCAACCTCATCGCCCCCGGCGATCTCGACGGCGACGGTCGCACCGACCTCGTCGCCGCCGACCTCACTGGAAAATCGATCCTGCTCCTGCGCAACGCTTCGAACGACGGCACGCTCGAGCCGCTCGCGACGCTCCCGCTCCCCGCCGCGGCCCTCGCCGTCGCGGCGGGCGACGTGAACGGGGACGGCATCGCCGAGGTGTTTGTCAGCGTCAACAACTCCGACCAGTTCGTTCGCATGTACCACAAAAACGGATCGAACTGGGACCTCGGGACGCTCGTCACCGCCGGGAGCGCGGGGGCGCTCCAACTCGGCGACTTCGATGGCGACGGCGTGACCGACCTCGTGGTCGCAACCCGCTCGTCGCCCCAGCGGATCAACGTCTTCTCGGGGCGCGGCGACGGCACCTTCGACCCGGCCAAGGCGTTCCCCTCGGGATGGAACGCCGCCCGATTTGTCGAGACCGACCTGAACGCCGACGGCGTGCTCGACCTGGCGGGCGTGGGCGCCGGAGGCGCCATGCTGATGCAGGCGCGCAAGCCGGGCGAACTGAACCCGCAGAGCGGCCTCGGGGCCGGTGACTACTACATGACCTTCAATGTGCCGTACCAGACCGCGGCCAATCCCGATCCGGTGTATCAGCTCCGCGACATGTTCAACGCGTGGCGCTCCGGGTTGGTCGGCGTCGCCGACGCCGTCCGATCCCAGGCCACGCTCGATCAATCCATCATCCGCGCGGAGGCCCGCGGTTCGGCCAAGGTCACCATCACGCTCCGCGATTTCGCCGGGACTCCCGTCTCGATCGACCCGGCGCTCGTTCGCCTCGTTCAGGCGCCCGGCAGCGACGGGGTGACCTCGCTCGGACCCGTCGAACAGGGCGAGGACGGCACGCTGACCGCCACGATCGTCTCCGGCCCGCGCTGCGGCCTGGACAAGGTCGAGGTCGTCGTCGCTCACCAGCCACGCGACATCATTCTCATGCCCCCGATGGCGCTCACGGTCACCTCGGCCGCCGATCTGAACCTCGACGGGCGGCTCGGTGACGCCGATCACGAGATGTTTGTCGAAGCGTTCGAGTCGGGCTCGTCCGACGCGGATTTCAACGGCGATGGCTTCGTCAACGGCGACGATTACGACACGTTCGCCGAGCGCTTCGAGGCGGGGTGCTGAGGTCCGGGCAGCCCCCGATCGCGGTCCATTCGCGCGGGAGTTCGTCCCCGTCGGACGCCGGCGCCGCCCGGGCGGGTTCACTCGGCCCGCTGCGTGATGGTGATTGAACCATTGGAAGTGACGAGCACGGACTTTTCGCCGTCGCCGAGCATGACCGTCGCGCCCGACTTCTTGCGTTGCTTGACCTTGGCGGCGTCGACGCCGGTGATCGAGACGCGGCCGTTGCTTGTGTCGGCCTCGATTGTGCCGCCGAACGCCGGGCCGAACGAGAGCGTGATCGAACCGTTGGAGGTATCGAGGTTGGCGGGGCCCTTCGCGTCGGCTCCCAGGGCGACCTTGATCGAGCCGTTGGAACTGGCGGCGGTGACCTTGCCCGAAACGTCGATCAAGCTGACCGAGCCGTTGCTGGTCTTGGCGGTGACGTCTCCGGCAGCGTGTTCGACCGTGATCGAACCGTTGGAAGACTCGGCGGAGACCAGCCCGTTGATCCCCTTGGCGCTCACGGCCCCGTTGCTGCTGGTCAGCTTGGCGCTCGACGCATCCGGGAGCACGATCTCAAACGAGCAACCCTCGTTCGAGAGCCGCTTGTCGTCCGGCCAGCGCACATACACCGAGAGCGCTTTGTCGTCCTTGCGTTCGGCCAAGACCTTGGTCGCCGCGAGTCGATCCTTGGTTTGAGCGCGGAGCTTGGCCACGATGGTCACGTCCTTCGCGCCGGCGTCGGCGATGACGTTGATCGCGCCGTTGGCTGTGTCCACGACAATCGGCGACGCCGACACATGCGGGATGCTGCTGGTGCGCGTCTCCTCCTCAACGGCGAAGTTGAGCACGCACCCACCCGACACCACCGCCCCCGTCAGGGAAGTCAACAGTGCCACGCCGAACAGCGCGCGCCGCGTCAGGGCGGCGGCGGCAACGAGAGGTCGGACAGAACGCGGGGCCATGGCAATCTCCTTGGGTGCTGTGAATGAGTTTAGTGGGAGTTCGGGTCGTGCGGTTTCAGAAGGCCGCGAACCCCGGCTGGGCCCCGGCGACGCCCAGGCCCCGATTTCCCTATCCTCGACCGGCTGTCGTCGGAGCCCGCCATGTTGACCCGCGGATGGACCCTTCGAAACTCTCCCTGGCGACGCGACCCCGCGCCCATGGCGCTGAGCGATCGCCTCGTGCGGTTTCGCGATCCGCTTCACGCGCGGGAGCCCCTGCCGCCGTTCCCCGCGTATGTCAGGCCGCCGGCGTCACGCCCCGCCGGCGCGAGCACGGATCCGCCGGTTCATGGCGGACCTTCAGGATCGGCGCCGGCGAGGCCTTCGCTCATCCCGCGCTTCGCGGATGTTCGCGGGCGCCGTGTGGTGCTGATCGAGACCGAGCCCGGTCATTCGCTCTACGCGACCGGTGAGGTCGCGGGCCCCCTCCGCCGCAACGGCGCCCGCGTCCGCGGGCGCAACACCGATTGCTATGGCTACAACTCGCGTTCGCGCTGTCTCTACCAGTCGCACCCGTGGGTGCTCGGCGTGCGCGGAGACGGAAGCGCCTTCGGCGTGATCTTCGAAACAACCTACGCCTTCGAGCTCGATCTGCGCGCCGGCATCGTGTTCGCCTGCGAGGGGTATTCGCCCGGCGTCGTGCTGATCGAGCGCGACTCGCCCGCCGACGTGCTCCGCACGCTGAGCGACCTGACCGGCGCCATGCCCATGCCGCCGCTGTGGGCCCTGGGCTATCAGCAATGCCGCTGGAGCTACGAGCCCGACGAGCAGGTGCGCGAGGTCGCGCGCGAGTTCCGCACGCGCCGGATTCCTTGCGATGTCATCTGGATGGACATCGACTACATGCGCGGCTTCCGCTGCTTCACCTTCGACCCCGTCGGCTTTCCGTCGCCCGAGAGGCTCAGCGGCGAATTGCACGCCCTGGGCTTCCGCGGCGTGTGGATGATCGATCCGGGCATCAAGGTCGATCCCGACTACGACGTCTACGCAGAAGGCCACGCCGACGATCACTTCATCAAGTCCCGCGAGGGCGGTGAATACCACGGGAGCGTCTGGCCGGGAGCGTGCGCCTTCCCGGACTTCACCCGCCGGCGCACGCGGCAGTGGTGGAGCGAGCTCTTCCGCGAGTTCACGTCGCACGGCATCGACGGCGTGTGGAACGACATGAACGAACCCGCGATCTTCGACGGCCCCGGCAAGTCCATGCGCGACGACGCCCGACACGACGCCGACATCGAGCTCGGTGGGCCCGACAACCACGCCCGCTACCACAACATCTACGGCATGCAGATGGTCCGCGCGACCCGCGAGGGCATCCTCCGCGCCAGGCCCGACAAGCGACCCTTCGTGCTGACACGCTCGAACTTCCTCGGCGGACACCGCTACGCCGCCACATGGACCGGCGACAACACCAGCAACTGGGAGCACCTGCGGCTCTCGATTCCCATGGCGCTGAATCTCGGCCTGTCGGGCCAGCCTTTCGTCGGCCCGGACATCGGCGGGTTTGACGCCAACGCGGACGCCACTCTCTTTGCAAGATGGATGGGCATCGGCGCGCTCCTGCCGTTTGCTCGCGGGCACTCGATCAAGGGCTCGATTCCCCACGAGCCGTGGGCCTTCGGGCCCGAATGCGAACGCGCCTGCCGCCTCGCGCTCCAGCGCCGCTATCGGCTCATGCCGTATCTCTACACGCTCTTCTGGGAAGCCTCACGCACCGGCCTGCCGATCGTTCGCCCCGTGTTCTTCGCCGATCCGCGCGATCCGGCGCTTCGCGCGATCGACCACGCATTTCTCCTGGGGAGCGACGTGCTCGTCGTCGCCGACGTGAATCCACCCGGATCCCGCGGCGCTCCCGGCGGCAAGCCCGGCGGCGCGCTGGCGTCATGGCGAGCATTCGACGTGGTGGAAGCGTGCGCGGCGTTGCCACAGCTCTTCATCAGGCCGGGCGCGATCGTGCCCGTCGGTCCCGCCGTGCAGCACACGGGCGAGATCCTCGCTGCCGGTTCGGGCACGACCAGCGCCGAACGAACGCTCCTCGTCGCGCCCGATGAGCACGCCAGGGCACGCGGCGTGTGCTACGACGACGCCGGCGACGGCTTCGGCTACCAGCGCGGCGAGTATGCTGTGACGGAGTATGCGTTTGAACGTGGGAGCACTTTGGTCCGCGTGGTGGAAGGCGCCCTGCGGCCGTCGTCTCCACACGGTGTTGTGACCACGCTGCTCTGAACATGGGAGGATCCGTGTGAACCCAGCGAACTCGATCTTCGGAATCGGCGACCTCACCCGCATCACCAACGCCCAGACCCGCTCCATCTCCGCCGAGAATCCCGACGGCCGAAAATCCGGCGGCGCGCAGGCCAGCCCCGGCGATCCCGGCGCCACCCCCGCGGCGTCGGCGATGGGACGCGGCTGGAAGGTCAGGCCTTGCCTGCGCGACCTCGCGCCCGGGCAGACCGTCACCCTCGCGGATATCCAAGGCCCCGGCGTCATCCAGCACCTGTGGTTCACCGTGCTCACCGACGTGCACCGCTGCCTCGCCCTCCGCGTCTACTACGACGACCAGCCGTACGCCTCGATCGAATGCCCGCTCGGCGATTTCTTCGCCAACGGCCTCGACGGCCTCGCGCTCGTCAACTCCATCCCCATCGCCGTCAACCCCAAGGGCGGCATGAACAGCTACTGGCCCATGCCCTTCCGCAAACGCGTCCGCATCACGATCACCAACGACGGCCCAAAGCCCATCAACGAACTCTTCTACCAGATCACCTACGCGCTCCAGGACGTGCCCGGCGACGCGGCCTATCTCCACGCCTCGTGGCGACGCTCCATGACCACCCGCGAGAAACCCGAGCACGTCATCCTCGACAACGTTCGCGGCGCCGGTCACTACGTCGGCACTTCGCTCGTCTGGGCCCAGCTCTCCACCTGGTGGTGGGGCGAGGGCGAGGTCAAGTTCTTCATCGACGGCGATCCCCCCGACGCTCCCACGATCTGCGGCACGGGCACCGAAGATTACTTCGGCGGCGCGTGGGGCTTTGTCATGGACCACACGACCGATCTGACCCCGACCACCTTTTCGACCCCGTTCCTGGGCTACACCCAGGCGGTGTACGGCTGCCCGCCCAAGATCGGCCCGCGCCCGCCGCAGCACAATCTCTATCGCTGGCATATCCCCGATCCGGTGCGATTCCAGAAGGACCTCCGCGTCACGCTGCAGGCCCTGGGTTGGTGGGTGCAGAGCGGGAAGTACCAGCCGCTGACCGATGACATCGCGAGCGTCGCATATTGGTACCAGACGCTCCCGTCGGCGCCGCTCTCGCCGCTCCCGCCGATGGACGAGCGCTGGGCAAGATGAGCCCAGGCGCCGACGCTTCCGATCGCCGCAAGGCCCAATGAACATTGGTGCCGTGGGGACCAGCTCGGTGCCCGGCGCGTCAGGGTATTCTCTGACGCGCTGAAACCCTGCCCCCCGTCTCACAATCAACCCTCCCGAAGGAGCACACCATGTCCACCGACGCGATCGACCACCGCATCATCGGCGAGGATCTTCAGGCCGTCGTCATCACCCTCGACCCCGGCGAGACCGTCGTCGCCGAGGCGGGCTCGATGATGTACATGCAGGACGGCATCGAGATGGCCACGCAGCTCTCCATGAAAAAGGACGCGGGCGGCATCTTCGGCAAACTCTTCGAGGCCGGGAAGCGCGTGCTGACCGGGGACTCCTTCTTCATCACGCTCTTCGGAAACAAGGCCACCCAGCGGCGCGACGTGGCGTTCAGCGCGCCCTATCCCGGGAAGATCGTGCCCATCGAACTCGGAGAGCACGCCGGACAGGTGTTGTGCCAGAAGGACTCATTCCTCTGCGCCGCCCACGGCGTGCAGGTCGATATCGCCTTCACACGCCGCATCGGCGCCGGCCTCTTCGGCGGCGAAGGCTTCATCCTTCAGAAGCTCTCCTCCCCCAGCGGGCGCGCCCAGGTCTTCTGTCACGCCGGCGGCACGGTC